>OLYY01000557.1_pt1 | contig 15578 bp, 10 predicted proteins | sample 1673561 | NCBI WGS metagenome assembly OLYY01 (sample SAMEA103958115, study PRJEB25191) | human gut metagenome | biome: human-associated habitat [ENVO:00009003]; feature: intestine environment [ENVO:2100002]; material: feces | place: Germany | collected 2013/2015
AAGCTACAACGACTCGCCGTCGGAGCTTATTTATGACGAGACAGAGAACGCGGTCTTCGACCACTGCCCCTTGGGCCACAGCATTCTCGGCGAGGCACAGCAGCTGCGCACCTACACCACGTCACATGCCAAGGCGTTCACGCAAAGGCTCTACCGGCCCGACAACGCCGTGTTCTTCGCTTATGGCGACATAGCGTTCAGCCGTCTGGTGGCCATGCTGCGACGCGCTCACGGCATCGACGCTGCCAGCAAGCTCCTGCCCTGCCCCGCCCCATCGGCGGTGACGGAGAGGAACCGTCGGCCCTCGCCACTCGCACCCTACACCCCGTCGTCTAACGTCAAGGAGATGAGCACGCACCAGACGCATGTGATGCTGGCAAACCGCGCCTATCCCATGGGCGACAAACGCCGCATTGCCCTCTACCTCATGAACAACATCTTGGGCGGACCGGGCATGAACGCACGCCTCAACCTGTCGCTGCGTGAGCGACACGCCCTGGTCTACACCGTGGAGAGCTTCATAACGAGCTATGGCGACACAGGACTCTGGGGCCTCTACTTCGGTTGCGACCCACACGACACCTCCCGCTGTCTGCGTCTCGTGCGCAAGGAGCTGGACCGCTTCATGAAGCAACCGCTCACCGACACCCAGCTGAAGGCGGCAAAGCGACAGATCAAGGGACAGATCGGCGTGGCGTGTGACAGCAGGGAGAGCTTCGCCCTCGACTTCGCCAAGACTTTCCTCCACTACGGACTGGAAAAGGATGTCACCTCGCTCTTCTCGCAGCTCGACGACGTCACAGCAACAGACATTCAGCAGGTGGCGCAGGACATCTTCAAAGAAGAATATATAACGAGAATGATTATTAGGTAGACGAGCTCTTGCTTAGGCAAGCGGCAAAGCCGAACGGACGGACAATAGCTTTATTGCTTAAACAACAAGACATTTGTCCATTAACTTCACGAGCGAAGCGAGTTATCTTCCTGTAACTTCCTATAACTTCTTTCGCTTGCGAAACTTAAGTAAAAAGAATATAAACAAAAGAAAAATTTAAAAAGAACAATCTTATGGCAACACCACACATTTCAGCAGCAGCTGGCGATTTCGCCAAGACCGTGCTGATGCCCGGCGATCCGCTCAGGGCTAAGTTTATCGCAGAAACATTTCTTACAGACATCAAGTTAGTGACCTCTGTGCGCAACATGCTCGGCTACACTGGCCTCTACAAGGGCAAACCGGTATCGGTGATGGCGAGCGGCATGGGCATGCCCAGCATCGGCATCTACTCTTACGAGCTGTTCAAGTTTTATGATGTAGAAAACATCATCCGCATAGGCTCGGCAGGCAGCTACCGCGAATGGCTGAACGTCATGGACGTGACGCTGGCAAAAGATTCGGTTAGCGAGTCGTCATACGCCAAGGTGCAGGGCGGATGCGAGGACACACACATCAAGCCCAGCGCAGAGATCAACGCCATGATCGAGGCTAAGGCAAAGGAGCTGGGCATAGAGTGTAAGCCCAGCGTGGTTCACTCAAGCGACGTGTTCTACGGCGAACCGTCACAGGGCACATGGCAGGACATTGCCGAGAAGACAGGCAGCGACTGTGTAGAGATGGAGAGTTTCGCCCTCTTCCACAACGCCAACATGCTTGGCAAGCGTGCCGCCTGTCTGCTCACCATCAGCGACTCGTTCGTGAGCCATGTTGAGCTGACAGCCGAAGAGCGCCAAAACTCGTTCACACAGATGATGAAGCTGGCGCTGGAAACAGCGATAGCGCTATAAAGGGGCTTTTAAAGGTAAAAAAGTAAAAAGGTAAAAAGGTAAAAAAGGGCTGACGCCGCATTTAAAGGAAAAGAGAAAAACGAAAAGGTAAAAATCCTATAGCCTTTTTAAAAGGTAAAAAAGTAAAAAGGTAAAAAAAGGGGCTGATGCCCCTTAATGAGATAAACCATATAGAGCTTATCGGTCATATAAAACCCATAAAAAGACTATAGATTATCTCGTTAAGGGGCATCAGCCCCTTTTTTACCTTTCAAGGCGTCAGCCCTTTTTTACCTTTTTACCTTTTTACCTTTTTACCTTTAAAGGCCTTTAAATGCACCATCACCGGATAGTGGTCTGACGGTGCGCGGCGGTCATAGCGTTTAAACTCGATCTCGCCGGGAGCATCGTTAGCCTTCTGTGCATCGGCGCTCTTCGGGGTCCAATAGGCGTTTGTGAGGATGCCGTAGCGGTCAACCTCAAACATAGGCGACACGAACACATGGTCAATGCGCGATTCGGTCCACATGTCTGTGTTGAAGCCGTTGAACGTGCCGTTTGTGGCAAAACGCAGACGGGCAGCAGGATAGCTGTCCTTTAAGATGCCCGACGAGGTAAAGATCTTGAAGATCTCGTTGTTCTGGTCCACGTTGAAGTCGCCTGTCACCACCACGGGCGCACCCTTGGCGATCTCGCGAATCTTAGCCACGATAAGCTTGGCAGCCTCGCGACGGGCCACGATGCCCACATGATCCATGTGGAGGTTGAAATGGAAGAAGCGCAAGCCCGTTGCCTTCTGCTCAAACTCACCCCATGTGCAGATGCGGATGCAGACGGCATCCCATCCCAGCTTCGGCGTGTCGGGGGTCTCGTTAAGCCAGAAGTTGCCGTTGTGCAACAGCTTCAGGTGATCCTTCTTATAGAAGATGGCGGCATACTCGCCCGCCTCCTTGCCGTCGTCGCGACCTACACCAATGAAGTCGTAGTTGTCGAGCGCAGCACGCATGTCGCGCAGCTGTCCCACAAGCACCTCCTGGGTGCCGAACACGTCGGGAGCCTCAAAGTTTATCATGTCACACATAACCTTGCAGCGTGTAGCCCACACGTTGCCGTTTTTCTCGTCGCCGTCGTTGCGGTTACGGACATTGTAAGAGCCCACATACAGGTTTTGTGCGCTCATGACCACTGCAAAGAGCAGGGCAATAGTAGAAAGAATTATTCGTCTCATAATTATCTTAAATTGTTTTTCTTTGTTTTGCTTTGTTTTGCTTTGTTTTGCTACTTTCGCCTCTTGGGGTTGCTGCTTTCGCCTCTTGGCTTTGGCAGCTTTCACCCCTTAAGGCTTGTTGTCTTTACCTCTTGGCTTTTTTTGATTTTTTAAAATTCGTTGACCCCTCAATAATTTTCACATTATTTCCGTTAGGTATTATTTGTTCATACTGTCTTACATGAGCTTTCTTGTCATAGGTGGAGGCGTTGGAGAACGAGTAAGGAGCGTTCTTTACATCAGTTCCTCTTGAGAGGTTTGGCTTGTCGCCCATCTTAAACATGATCTTGCCGCCATGTAGGAGCTCGGCATGAGACACATAATTGTTTGTGAGAAGATGGTCGTTCATGGTGGCCTGCTGGATATATCTGTTCTCCTTGCTGTTGTTTTCAGCCTCAATAACGAGCTTGTGGCCGTTCTCCAGATTCAGCGACATCTTGTCAAAGTAGGGCGTGCCTATGACATACTGGTTACTGCCGGGACACACTGGGTAGAAGCCCATTGCAGAGAACACATACCATGCCGAGGTCTGTCCGTTGTCCTCGTCGCCACAATAGCCGTCGGCATCGGCACTATAGAGCTTGTCCATGACCTCGCGTAGCCAGTATTGTGCCTTCCATGGCTGTCCCGAATAGTTGTAAAGATAGATCATGTGCTGAATGGGCTGGTTGCCATGGGCATACTGTCCCATATTCATCACCTGCATCTCACGCTCCTCGTGTATCATGCGGTCCTTTGCCACGGGGGGCACGACAAAGGTAGAGTCCATCATGCGGTTAAAGTTGTCGCGGCCACCCATAAGGTTGATAAGTCCCTGCGGGTCGTGGAACACACACCATGTCCAATGCCAGGTGTCGCCTTCGGTGAAGGAGCGGCTCCAGTCGGTGGGTGTGAAAGGCGTCTCAAATTGTCCCTTCGAGTCCTTGCCGCGCATGAGGTTGAGCGATGGGTCAAACACGTTGCGGTAGTTCATGGCCCGTTGTCCATAGACCTTTATCTCCTTGGATGGTCTTCCTAAAGCCTGGCCCAAGGTGAAGATGCACCAGTCGTCGTAGGCATACTCGAGCGTGCGTGCCACGCTCTGGCTCAGTTTGTCGCAAGGCACATATCCCAGCTTGTTATAAAGCTCATAGCCGGCACGTCCTGTCGACGACACCTGTGGGTGTACGCTATTGGCGCCATGCTTCACAGCCTCCCACAGTTTGTCTATGTCGTAGCCGCGCAAGCCCTTCATGTAGGCATCTGCCACAATGCTCGCCGAGTTGTTGCCCACCATGCAGCCACGGTGTCCCGGACTCGCCCACTCGGGCAAGAACCCGCTCTCGTTATATGCGTTGACGAGGCCCTCCTGCATCATGACGCTCATTGACGGATAGACGAGGTTGAGGAAGGGGAAGAGACAGCGGAAGGTGTCCCAGAAGCCCGTGTCGGTGAACATGTATCCAGGCTTTACCTCGCCGTTGTAAGGCGAGTAGTGCATGACCTCACCCTTGGCGTTCTTCTCATAGAAGGCGCGAGGGAAGAGCACCGAGCGATAAAGACACGAGTAGAAGGTGCGCAGATGGTCCACGTTGTCGTCTTCCACCTCTATGCGTCCCAGCACGTCGTTCCAACGCTTGCGACCGGCGGTCATGACCTCATCGAAAGTACGGTTGCCCACCTCTTGCAGGTTGAGCATGGCCTGCTCCACGCTGATGAACGAAGATGCCACGCGCACGTTGACCACCTCGCCACGGCGTGTCTTGAAGCCCACGATGGCACCCGTGTGGTTGTCAGTGGCCTTGAGCTGTCCTTCGCTTATGGTGCCGTTGGCCACGGTGGCCTTATAGGTGAACGGCTTGTCGAAGACGAGCACAAAAAAGTTTTTAAAGTTTTGAGGCACACCGCCGCTGTTCTTCGTCGTGTAGCCCACAATCATCTGCTTCTCCGGCAGCACCTCCACATGGCTGCCCTTATCAAAGGCGTCGACCACGATGTTGGCCTTCTCTGCCTCTGGGAAGGTGAAACGCATGGCGCAAGCACGCTCTGTGGGAGCCAGCTCAGCCACGATGTCATAGTCGGCAAGGTAGGTGCGGTAATAATAAGGCTTTGCCACTTCTGCCTTGTGCGAGAACCACGATGCACGCTTGTCTTGGTCGAACACGGGCTCGCCCGTCTCGGGCATGACGGAAAACTGTCCATAGTCGTTAATCCACGGACTGGGTTGGTGTGTCTGCTTAAAGCCGCGGATTTTGTCATGCCAGTAGACATAAGCCCATCCGTTACCCATCTTTCCTGTCTGCGGCATCCAGAAGTTCATGCCCCACGGCATGGCGATGGCAGGATAGGTGTTGCCTGTTGAAAGTTCAAACTTCGACTTTGTGCCAACCAACGGGTTCACATAGTCAACCGCTTCTTTACATGTCTTGCCGACAGCCGTCAGAGCCGACACCAGCGCAAGAGCCACGCAAACGATAGTTTTTCTCATGTTAGGTTGATTTTAAAAAAGTTATTATATTGTTCGTTTTCTTTTGTGAGAGTTTGAGCAATAAGCTATTCAACCGCAAAGTTAATAAAAAAACAAAGACAAAGGTGCCAAAACCGAATAAAAATCGGTCTCGACACCCATCCTATCACTTGAATTCTTTTAGACAAAAATCAGAGGTTGTCAAGCAACCTCTTTATTGTAAGGTTTTTTTTGTGTGATCATCGGGTTAGATTATACGTTTACTTATGGACAACCCATCTTATTATTTGAAATCTTTTAGACAAAAATCAGCGGTTGTCAAGCAACCGCTTTATTGTAAGGTTTTTTTATTGTGATCATCGGGTTAGATTATGCGTTCTACTCGTGGCTTGCTCTCATCTCCAACAGTGTGCAGCCGCTCACATGCGACGTGAGGGTTGTTGTGCCGACAGCAGGTGTTGACCATGACGGGCTGAAGAGCAGGTCGTTCTTGTTCACGCCGTTGCGCCACAACACCTCGGCGTTATGGTTGAAGAACGTGGTAAACTTTTTCCTGTAAACCTCGCCCAAGGCCGGCTCGTCAAGCAGCTGGCGGAAATAGCGCATGAAGATGCCCTTGAACAGGCCGCCATCGCTTTTGCCCTCATCGCGGATGATGTTGTTGCTTTTGTCGATCATGCTGCGGTCGCTGATGGCGAAGTTGGCACACTTGCGGGCATCGTTAAGATAGGTCTCGTCGCCTGTGACCTTGAACAGATGGTAGGCAGCACCTGTGAACGTGCCTGAGTTGTAGCTCAGCGTTACCTTGTCGAGCTTGCCTGTGTTGCCGTTCAGAGCGTCATAGACGGCTCCTGTAGCGGAGTTGAAGAGATGTACCTTCTCCCAGTCGTAAATTTTCTTGGACCATTCAAGATAGTCGGCATCTTTCGTTACCTCATAAAGGCGCACGGCAAGCAAGGCAGCAGGACCGTTTGAGCAGGCGTTCTTGGAATGCAGATTGTCGTTTTTCTCCCAAGCAATGCCACCACCGCCAATGTTGTTCCATGCGGTCTTCACCCATTCCATAAGGTCTTTGGCTGTGGCCAGATACTTGTCTTCTTTCGTCACCTCATAGAGACGGACCATGGTAAGGCCAATCCACTCGGAGTCGTCATAGAAATTGTTGCGGTAGCCGTTGCGGTCATAAGAGTTTTGTTGCTTTATGCCCTCATACCAAAGCGGGAACATGTCAGAATATTTCTTGTCTCCTGTGCGCAGATAAGCGTCTATTATAACGTCCATGGCGTGGGCCTGAGGCCAGTAGGCATTGGTCGGTGCGTTCTCAAACTGGTCGGCATTATAGACAAAATAATGTTTGTCGACATCCCAGAAACGGTTAACCAGCGACTGTGTGGCGCTGTCGGCCGCTGCGCTCCAGTTTATTGTGTAGGCATAGACCTGACTGGTCAGCGGCAAAGCCTGAAGCGACGACGCAAACAGCATCATTGCAGCTACAAGCCCTAAACAAAGCACACTACCTCGCTTGTTCCTCATTTGATTTTTTAGTTATTAATTTGTTACTCTTTTTAGCGTTTTATAGAAAGTTGCCATTCGCTGAACGTTTTCTTAAACAGATATTCACCAAATGTTATTAGTCTTAACAGACGAGAAGACAAAATTTCAACCACCCGCCACTTTTTTTTCATGTTTTTTCTATTCAACCTCTTTCATTATTGCGCAAAATCCACTATCTTTGCATTACTTAAAATCGCAAAAAATATTTCATCCTTTATAAAGAAGAAATGCTACCCACACATAACCAAAAGCTTCTTGACGAGTTGAACGCTGGCAGCAAGGCGGCTCTGGAGACTCTCTTCAGGACATACTATCCGCGACTGTTGGCCTTCGCAAGAAGTTATGTATACGATGCCGATGCGGCACAGGACATTGTGCAGGAGATGTTTATCTACCTGTGGAGCCGACGCGGCACTATAAGTCAGTGCAACATTGCAGCGCTGCTCATGACGGGGGTGCGCAACCGCTGCATCAACTACATAAACCACCTATCGTCTTTACGGAAACATCTGGAGCGGCAAGACGGCAACTCCACACAACGGCTCACAAACATCTACATGTGCTCCGACACGGCTTCAGAGGTCGAGACACGCGACATTCTCAACCAGCTCGACAGCTTCCTCAGCACCATTCCGCCAAGACAGAAGGAGGCGTTCACCCTTGTGCGCATGGACGGCATGACGTTGCGCGAAGCAGCCGACAAGATGGAGGTATCGGTTGCCATGGTCGACAAGCTGGCAAAGAAGGCTCTCGTCAAGGTGACACAACATTTCAGTTCCATCTACCCCACGGGCTTTGTCACCACACTGCTCATTGCTGCCTTGGCATGGGAAGCGCCCTTAAAAATGATTAATTAAGATGTGAGCTGGTTGAAATTTTTTCCAACGCATTGTCTTTTCATTATAACATAAAAGCAACCACTATGAACAACAACCAACAGGACATCAAGGCTGTGGCTATACGCTTCTTCGAGGGATGCGCAACCCTCGACGAGCAAGCACGCCTACGACAATACATAGAGCACGACCCTCGCAACATGCAGCAGTTCAGGCTATGGGAGGAGGAATGGATAAAGGCAGGAGCCTCTCACACCAGCTCTACCGATGAAGCTTGGCTACGCCTCATGCAGACCATCGACGCACAAGAGGCTACCACAAGCGAAGACACAGCCTCACACAGCACCTTGCTGCAACATCATGAAACAGAGCAACACCGTGTTATAGAGCTGCGCCTCTGGCACAAGATTGCAGCGGCAGCCATGCTGCTCCTCATCGTCACACTTACAGCCCTGCTCGCTACCGACAACACGGGCAGCGTGCAGACCTTCTGTTGTGAGGCACCAGCAGGCAGCCACACCCGTCTGACACTGCCCGACGGGTCGGTGGTGTGGCTCAACAGCGCATCAAAACTTATCTACACCAACCGCTTTGCCAACGACAACAGACATGTGGAGCTGAAGGGCGAGGGCTTCTTTGAGGTTACAAAACATGAAGGCAAGCCATTCACCGTTCACACCGCAGACTATGACGTCACGGTGAAGGGCACACGGTTCAACGTGTCGGCATACGACAACGACAGTCTGTCAACCACCACTCTGCTAAACGGCAAGGTCGAACTGTCTAACGGCAGCCAGCACCTAACGCTGTCACCAGGACAGGCTGCTACTCTGAACCGCACCACAAGCAAGATCTCGCTCTCTAAAGCCAACACACAAGCCGACGCATGGCGCACAGGAAAACTCATGTACAGCGACATCAGCATGAAAGAGTTTGCACAGATCTTGGAGCGACAATATGATGTTAACGTAAACATCGCCTCGCCACAATGTGCCGACATGCGCATATCTGTGATGCTTCAAAACAACGAGACCATTGACGAGGTACTGCAGGCCATTGAGCAGATAACATCACACAAGGCAAGCCGCAACGACCGTAACATAACGATACGCTAACACCCAGATGACATTGCACGAACACATCTTGTCAGCCGCGCTAACGGCCTTGCTGTGCTGCCCGTTCAGCATGGCAAGGGCGCAACACGTCACACAGAGGTTCAAGGACGAGCCTTTGCGTGATGTCATACACGAGGTTGAGCGCCAGACTCGCATGTCGTTCATATACAAAGCCGATGCCATAGACGAGTCGCAACATGTAACAGCCACCTTCAGCCGCACACCAATAAAGAAGGTGCTGCGCAACATACTGCCCGAGGGCGTTTCATTCACGATAAAAAAACGCCTCATCATCCTCTACAGACATGCTTCTACAGACAAAACAGAGAAGGAACCGTCGGCAACAAAGAGCAGCAACGCCTTTATCGTGACAGGACGTGTGGTCGACAACAGCGGACAGCCAATCATGGGTGCCACCATCTACGACCAGAAAGTAAAGAGCGGCACCGTGACCGACTATAACGGACAGTTTGCCCTTAACGTCGAGCCCAACACCACGCTTCAGGTGTCGTACATTGGCTATAACCACGCCACCATAAACGTAGGGCACCGCCAGCAATTGCCCCTGATTCGTCTACACGAAGTTACCAACAGCCTCAACGAGGTGGTGGTCATTGGCTATGGCACAACAAGCCGTCTCACCCTCACGGGAGCCGTCGACAAGATTGGGCATGACGAGATAACACGTCAGAAGACGGGCTCGCTGGCCGATGCCATGCAGGGTCTGTCTCCAAACCTCACCGTGCAAAAAAGGAGCAGCGACCCCAATACCTTGCTCACCAACATCAACATACGCGGCATAAGCACGCTTAACAGCAACGCACCGCTGGTGGTGGTAGACGGCATGGTGTGCAACGAGGAGACGCTCGCCAAGATAAACCCCAACGACATCGACAACATTTCGGTGCTCAAGGACGCAGGAGCGGCTGCCATATACGGATCGAGATCTGGCAACGGCGTCATTCTTGTGACCACAAAGAAGGGGGCGCGCAGCGAAAGGCCGGCCATAAAGTTCTCCACAGCCGTGGGATGGCAGCAGCCACACATCCTGTATGAGCCGCTTGCTGGCTGGCAAAACGCAGAGAAACGCAACGAGAGTTCCCGTAACGTGGGACGCTATGCCGAGTTTAGCGACGCCCAGATTGAAGATCTGCGTAATCATCAAGACGAAGAGCGGTGGTTCATGAACCAGATTTTCAGAAACGCCTTGCAGCAGAACCACAACGTGAGCGTGAGCGGCGGGCATGTTCTCCCAAGGCAGCAACTATGTGGGCAACAGCAACTACGGCACACAACGCTACAATCTACGCTCCAACCTTCAGGTAGAGGCAGGACGGCTGCACCTGCAAGCCTTGCTGGCCTTCGTGCGAGAGAACAGCGTGGCAACCATGGGCTCCCTTCTGGAGAGCGACGCTTCGCGTGTGCCACCCTTCTACTATTACAAGATGAAAGAAGACGGCAAGTATCTTATTAACGACATACTCTCTGAGTTTAACCCGTTAGGCAGCCTTGAAGCCGGCGGCACGTCAAAGAGCCGCAACAACGATTTCACAGCCAATGCCACCGCAGAGATGAGCCTCGTCAAAGGACTGTCGCTGAAAGGATCGGTAGGCGTCAACATCACGGGTAACCACACCCTTACCCGACAACTCACCGTGCCCTACTATCAAAGCAACAACATGACACAACCCTCACGCTACGACCACGAGGCAAGAGAAGTGAGCGACAACAACAGCGACAAATATCTTATAAACACCCAGATGCTTCTCAACTATGACCTGGCATGGCGAGGCAACAGCCTCAAGGCCATGCTTGGACTGTCTAACGAGAGCGCCACATCAAGCGAGAACAAGATGCGCCTCTACTACTCAAACGCTGACTTGGGAACATCTACCGACAACAACGCTTACATAACACCAGGGCAGGGCACAAAACTCAGTCCTGAGACGCAGATGCGCACAAGCATATCGTCGGTTTTCGGACGTGTGGTGTTCAACCATAGCAACCGCTATGTGGGCGAGTTCGACTTCCGCTACGACGGCACCTCAAAGTTTGGGAGTCGACACAGATGGGGATTCTTCCCTTCATTATCGGGTAGTTGGGCTATAAGCGAAGAACCGTTCATGCGCTCTTACAAGAAAAGCGTGGGCACACTGAAGCTGCGCTCATCGCTCGGCGTGCTCGGCAACCAAAGCATAAGCGCAAACGAACGGTTCACACGATATCTTCCTTACAACAACATCTATTCGTTCAACAACAAAGGTGTGGTAGGAGCGGGCTTCACTCTGGGCTCTGACAATCTCAAGTGGGAACGCACAAGAACATTCAACATAGGCTTTGACGCCTCTTTTCTCAACAACAGCCTAACGGTGAGCGCCAATCTGTTTCACAAAGACACACGCCACATCCTCATGCGCCCAATATCGGCAACGGTCTACGGAACAGACATGGCGATAACCAACGTGGGACGGATGGCAAACAGCGGATGGGAATTCACATTACAATGGAAGGGACGCACAGGACAGGTCACACACGAACTGAGCCTCAACCTTGCCGACACCCGCAACTGGCTGCGTAGCTTCCCCGAAGGCGAAGAGGTGGCACAGCTTGAAGAGATGTGGGTCATCAAGAAGGTTGGCGTGCCGCTCAACTCCTATTATGGCTACCGTGTGGCTGGCATCTTCCAGAGCGAGGAAGAGATTGCTGAGGCAGCACTGCCTATAGGCATCACCGTTTATCCTGGCGACCTGCGCTTTGTCGACCGCGACGGCAACGGCATAATAGACGGTAGAGACCGCTTTGTGTTGGGCAACGCCTTTCCACGCTATGCCTTTGGCATGACATACACGATGACGTGGAAAGGGCTCGACATGAGCCTGTTCATCAACGGTGTGGGCAAACGCGACATGATGGTGCACGGCGAGCTGGTAGAGCCGTTCTTCGGCAACTACTCTTACACGATGTACCGCCACCAAACCGACTATTGGACAGCCACCAACCCCAACAGCCATTATCCACGGCTGGCGGCACCTGGCTCAACGTCTGAGAACAACAACTACCGCATGGGCTCCGACATCTACATCTTCAACGCTGCCTACGCACGACTGAAAAACATCACGGTGGGCTACACCTTACCTCCCAAGATCACACGATGGCTGCATCTGCAGCGACTACGCTTCTATGCAACAGGCCAAAACCTGTTCACTCTCTCGCCAACAACGTTCATAGATCCAGAGACATCCGAGTTTGACAGCAGCATGACGTTCAGTTCTGCCAACACCGGATGCAAGTATCCACCACTGCGCTACTGGGGCGTGGGCTTTGACATCGATTTCTAAAAAAAACTCTGCAAAAAAGGGCATAACAAGAATGAAAAAATTATTATACATGGCAGCTTGCATGTTTGCAACACTCGTCTTCAGCGGATGTAACGACATGGACAACGAGCCATCAGGAACATATGGAGAGGATGAGTTCTGGGCATCCGTAGACAGGGCGCAATACTTGCTCAACATGATCTACAACCAACACTATTCGGCAACGATGATGTGGAGCGACGAGACTTTGTCTGACAACCTCATGCGCACCCGCGACTATGGCGACGAGCGCGTCATACGCAACGGCAACGCTGAGACCACAACACACATATTCGCCTCCACATGGAAAAATCTGTACGGCGGCATCAAAACAGCAAACATGTTTCTTGCCAACATAGACCGGCTTAAGGCCGATCCGAAACAGATAAACGGAATGAAGGCACAGGCACGATACCTCAGGGCATGGATGTATCTGAGACTCACCGAGTTTTACGGCAATGTGCCTTATTTTACACACGAACTGTCAGTCGCCGATAGCAAGCGGGTAACACGCACTCCTCATGTACAGATAATGAGGGCTCTGCACACCGAGCTCGACAGCATTATGCCTCATCTGCCACGACGCGACGATCTCACCGACGACCAGCGCGGACAGATAACATGTGGAGCCGCAGTGGCTCTTCAAGCCCGAGCTTATCTTTATGACAGCGACTGGGCAAAAGCTGAACGCTATTGCAACATGCTCATCTCACAACAGGAAAAATATGGCCACTATAGTCTGTTCCCCAACTATGCCGCACTCTTCACCCAAGAAGCCGAGTATAACGAAGAGATTATTGCCGACTGCGAGTATGCACCCAAGGTAAGGGTATGGGAGGACATGTTCAACATGGCACCGCTGTCGGTTGGAGCACGTCTGAACGAGATTGCTCCCACACAGAGCCTGGTCGACGCCTTTCTCATGCTCGACGGACAGACAGCAGAGCAATCACCGCTTTATGACGCAAGCAGGCCATACGCCAACCGTGACCCACGACTCACAGCCACAGTGGTTTATGACGGCTACAGGTGGAGCGACAATGTTGACGATGGAACGAAAGACAAGATCATCTACATCAACCCCGACGCTCTCGACAAGACCGATGCCTTCGCCGGCTTAAACAAGAACCAGACACCTACGGGCTACTATGTGCGGAAATATTATGATGCCAAGCACGAGCAGCACATGCAGTCGTCTATCAATATCATCACCATGCGCTATGCCGATGTGCTGCTCATGTATGCCGAGGCAATGAACGAACAAGGCAAGATGAGCCGTGAGGTGTGGAACAAGACAATAAGAGCCATCAGAGAAAGGGCTGGATTCGACAATGAACAAGCGCTCGCCTACCCCTCAGACTTGTCACAGACACAGATGCGTCTTCTTATACGCCGCGAACGCCGCTGCGAGCTGGCTTTGGAGGGCTTGCGATGGTTCGACATCAAACGGTGGCGCATAGGCAAGGAGTGTCTTGACGGATATGTGCTCGGCGCCCGTTTCCTTAACAACTACACCGAGAACATACGTCTTGATCTCTACATCTTCGACAATGCGAGAGACTATCTTTGGTCTGTGCCGCAAACACAGATGGACATAAACCCACATCTCAAACCCAACAATCCTGGCTACAGCGGCTCAGCAGATGAAAGCTGACGCGAAAAAAGGACATGTGTGCTATCAAAAAGTGATTTTCATGAACATTATGAATTATTTCTAAGTAGAAACATCCTCAAATTCAAACAATTTAAGTAATTTTGCAAAATCTATATTATTAGGTGGCGATTGTAAAAAAAGCTGCTTTAACAAAACAAAATTACATGGTACTCAACTACATTTGGATAGCATTCTTCCTCATCGCCTTTGCCATTGCTCTGGTGAAGCTGGTGTTCTTCGGCGACACGACGGTGTTTCCCGAAATAATGAACTCCACCTTCGACACGGCAAAGACGGCGTTCGAAATATCGCTCGGTCTGACGGGCGTTCTCAGCTTGTGGCTCGGAATAATGAAAATAGGCGAGAAGGGCGGCGTGGTGAACGCGCTGGCCAAGCTCCTCTCGCCTGTCTTCACGCGCCTGTTCCCGGACATACCGAAGGGACACCCCGTGACGGGAAGCATCTTCATGAACATGGCTGCCAACATGCTGGGGCTCGACAACGCGGCGACACCGCTCGGTCTGCGGGCCATGGAGCAGCTACAAGACCTGAACCCCAAGAAGGACACGGCGACAAACCCCATGATCATGTTCCTTGTGCTCAACACCTCGGGGCTGACCATCATACCCATCTCCATCATGGTCTACAGAGCACAGCTCGGTGCAGCACAGCCCACCGACGTGTTCATACCTATCCTGCTGGCAACGTTCTTCTCTACGCTCTTCGGCATCATCATAACGTCGACGTTCCAACGCATAAACCTCATCAACAAGACCATCTTGCTCACGCTCGGCGGCATGAGCCTCTTCGTGGCAGCCGTGATATGGGGCTTCGGACAGCTCAACAAGGAGACCATGAACCTGGTGAGCACCTCGGTGGCCAACATCTTGCTGATGCTCATCATCGTGTCGTTCATCATCGCAGGAATGATCAAGAAGGTGAACGTCTACGACACGTTCATTGAGGGCGCAAAGGACGGCTTCTCTACGGCCGTGCGCATCATCCCCTATCTCGTGGCCATTCTCGTGGCCATCGGCGTGTTCCGCGCCTCGGGTGCCATGGACATGCTCGTGGACGGCGTGAAATGGACGGTTTCGGCATGTGGCGGCAACACCGATTTTGTCGGTGCGCTCCCCACGGCTCTCATGAAGCCGCTCTCGGGTTCTGGTGCCCGCGGCATGATGGTGGATGCCATGACTACATACGGCGCCGACTCGTTCGTGGGTCGTCTGTCGTGCATCTTGCAAGGCTCCACCGACACCACGTTCTACATCCTCGCCGTCTACTTCGGCAGCGTTGGTGTTCGCTACACCCGCCACGCAGTAACCTGTGGTCTGCTCGCCGACGTGTCGGGATCAATTGCAGCAATAGCAATAGCTTACTTATTCTTTTAAAGGTAAAAAAGTAAAAAGGTAAAAAGGTAAAAAAGGGCTGACGCCTTGAAAGATAAAAATGGAATTCTTATTCTTTTAAAGGTAAAAAGGGCTGACGCCTTGAAAGATAAAAATGGAATTCTTATTCTTTTAAAGGTAAAAAGGGCTGACGCCTTGAAAGATAAAAATGGAATTCTTATTCTTTTAAAGGTA
>OLYY01000571.1_pt1 | contig 15334 bp, 12 predicted proteins | sample 1673561 | NCBI WGS metagenome assembly OLYY01 (sample SAMEA103958115, study PRJEB25191) | human gut metagenome | biome: human-associated habitat [ENVO:00009003]; feature: intestine environment [ENVO:2100002]; material: feces | place: Germany | collected 2013/2015
ATTATCTCATCTACAATGACCCGCTTGGCTATGCAGACTTGATTCTGAACGGCGACCCAGAGGGATACTTGAAAAACGTAACCGGGAGCCATGGGTTAGAAGATTGATCTTCCCATAAAATCGTATTGAAAAAACACCGCCTATCTGCGTAATCAAACGCAGATGGGCGGTGTTTTGCTCTATTGGCTTAGGACTTGCATCGGATACAGTTCAGGCAAGGCTTTCAATGAGTTCTGCGCACTTTTCAATGCCGATGACCCCGCTATCCAGCGCAATATGATAGTTGGCGGCATCGCCCCACTTCATATCGGTATAGAAGCGGTAGTAGGCGGCGCGGCGCTTGTCCTTCTCCTTCAGCCGGGCTTCGGGCGATTTCTCCCGCTCGCCGTAGACCCGCACGATGCGGTCAGCCCGGAACTTCATGTCCGCGTGGACAAAGACCTTCAGGCAGTCGGTGCGGTCCTGCAGGATAAAATCGGCGCAGCGTCCTACGATGACGCAGGGCTCTTTTTCTGCCAGCTCCCGGATGATCCGGTATTGCAGCTTCCAGAGCAGGTCCTCGTTGGTGAGACCGAAGCTGCGGTCGGTGAAGGCAGAGGCAAGGAAACCGCCGGGGGTGTACTCTCCGGCCTCCTTGATGTAGCTCTCGTCAAAGCCGCTTTCAGTAGCCAGTTTCTGGATCAGTTCGGCGTCGTAGCACCGGATGCCCAGATGCTCTGCCACCAGTTTGCCGATGGTTCTGCCGCCGCTGCCAAACTCGCGGCTGATGGTGATGATGCGTTTTTCCATTAGACTTCTCCTTTCTGGTTCAGTTCACGGTAGGTCTTGCAGATCAGATAGCCTGCAATCAGGAAGGTGAGGATATCCGACATGGGCATGGAGTACAGCACGCCGTCCAGCCCGAAGAACCGGGGCAGCAGCAGGGCAAAGCCCACGCCGAACACCACCTCACGCACCATGGACAGGGCGGTGGATTCCGCCGCCTTGCCCATGGCCTGCAAAAAGATGAAGCACGCCTTGTTGACACAGGCCAGAATGATCATGCACAGGTAGATGCGGAAGGACTTCACGGCAAAGTCTGTGTAGTAAACGCTCTCGTTGGCGGCACCGAACAGGGCAATCAGCTGACGTGGGAAGCCCTCCACCAGCACCAGTGCAACGGCACCTACGGTGGCTTCTGCCAGCAGCAGTTTCGTGAACAGCTCCTTCACACGGGTGGGCTTTTTGGCGCCCATGTTGAAGCCCACCACGGGGATGCAGCCAGCCGCCATGCCCACCACAATGGAGATGACGATCTGGAAGAACTTCATCACGATGCCCACCACCGCCATGGGGATCTGGGCGTACTGCTCCTGCCCGAACACGGCATCCAGTGCGCCGTATTTGCGGATCATGTTGTTGATGGCTGCCATTGCCGCCACAAGGCTGATCTGGGACAGAAAGCTGGTCATGCCAAGGGTCAGGGTACGGCCGCAGATGGAGCCCTTCAGCCGGTAGTCACCCTTTTCAGGGCGAATGATCTTCATGTGCAGCAGATACCACACTGCCAGCGCTGCCGTGACCAGCTGACCGATGACGGTAGCTACCGCTGCGCCCATCATGCCCCAGCGGAAGCCGAAAATGAAGATGGGGTCCAGAATGATGTTCAGCGCCGCACCCGCAAGGGTGGAGATCATGGCAAACCGGGGGTTGCCATCTGCACGGATGATGGGGTTCATGGCCTGCCCGAACATATAAAAGGGCACGCCCAGCGTGATATAAAAGAAATACTCCTGGGAGTGGTGGTAGGTCTCGGCGTTCACCGTTCCGCCGAACATGGCAAGAATGGTGTCCGCAAAAATCAGATAGAGCGCCGCCAGCACAATGCTGCTGACCAGACACATCACCACTGCATTGCCGACGCTCCGCCTTGCCTTGGGAACTTCGTTCTGTCCAAGGCTGATGCTGACGAAAGCACAGCAGCCATCACCGATCATGACTGCGATTGCCAGCGCTACCACCGTCAGGGGGAACACGACGGTGTTGGCGGCATTGCCGTAGGAGCCCAGATAGCTGGCGTTTGCAATAAAGATCTGGTCCACGATATTATACAGCGCGCCCACCAGAAGCGAAATAATGCACGGGATCGCGTATTTCTGCATCAGCTTGCCGATGCGCTCCGTGCCGAGGAATTGATTGGAACTTTCCATGGGATTCACCTTACCTTTCCATTTTGGGGCAAACAAAAACAACGGGCAGCCCTCATGCAACCGGTTTTACGCATGAGTGCTACTCGTTGTACGAAATCATTATAGCCTGCCTGTCTGGAATTTGCAAAGGCAGTTTTGCACAAGAATTGTACTGGGCATTCTGCGCAGATTGCACGAGGCAAACTTTGTGGAAGATGCCCTTTGAAGCCAGCCGCCCAGTCGTGGTACAATATAACAGAGAGCAAAAGTACGCTGGGAAGTCTGTTTTTGCAGCCTTTCCATATAAGGAAAAGAGGAAAATACCATGTCACGGTTTCAGGCGGGAGCGCTGGTGGTCTATGGGAATCTGGGAGTGCATGAGGTGGAAGCTGTCGGGCTGCGGCGCTTTTGCGATGAGCCCGCCAGAGAGTATTACACCCTCCGGCCCTATTTTTTGGATTCTCACGACCGCAGCTATATCCCCACGGAAAAGGAAGCGGCGTTGCGCCCGGTGACCCCGGCACAGCAGGCGGAAGCCGACCTTGCACGCATCAAAGCGGAGAAGCTGCCTATCCCGGTGGGGGTACAGACAGCGCTGGCAGAACACTATCAGGCACTGCTCCACACCAATGATTTTTACCAGTACCTGACCCTGTTCAAGGAGCTGGGGCAAAAGCAGACCCAGCAGCAAAGCCGCGGCCGAAAGATCAACGCCATGGATGCCTACTTTTACCAGATGGTAGAGCGTGTCCTGCGGGAGGAGCTGGCGGTGGCGTTTGGGGAATCGCAGCAGGAAGCCGGCAGGCGGCTGCTGGAGGTTTTGCGCTAAAGCTACATGGTGATTTTTACCAACAAATGCAAAGGCTCTTTTTGTGTAGAATCGCCTTTGCATTTATTTTTTGCGTTTTTTATAATAAGAATAGGACGCTGCAATGCTGTAATTTGCAGCGATAAGACTTCTTTTGGATTGGAGAGAAGAACATGAAACGAGTAAAATCCGCCTGCATCTGCCAGACCCTGCACTTTACACTGAAGGACGGTCTGGATCACCTTTATGCCGTCAAACAGGTCAAGGAAGAGGTAGCGACCTATAAGAAAAACATGGAGCGCAACCACACAAAGTATAAGATCGTGGAGCAGACCGAGCAGCCGGACGGCTCTATCATCATAAAGATCATCAAGCAGTACAACGCCGCACCTGTGGGCGATTATCTCAACTGATTTCCGCAACGAAAAGACCGCTTCCGTTCAAAAAACGGAGGCGGTCTTTTGCGTCCGGCAGATCTATCACTGGTCGAAAGGATCGAGAAACGTTTAAATTATTCTATCATCGTATATTTTGAAAGTTAATCATATACTTTTTGGTGCGTATCCACGGTCTGCATGGCTTCGCTCAGGGGATAGAGCCCATTTAAAAATCTGCGGAAAATATAAAAGCAAGTGCATCCCCTCCCCATCAAAAATTTTGGTTTTCGAGAAAAAGTGTTGCACTTGCTTTTCTTTATGTGAGATCTCGGTTTGAATTATCGCGTAATATCGTCAAACCAAAGAGTGCTGTATTTTGCAGCAGCCCCTTTGATTTTATGACCGCGATTTTCCAAAGCAGCGCTATGCCGTGTGCGGTCACGCCCAGTTTTTCCGCCCGTAGCGGGTGGTCAGCAGGCAGATCTCCTTTTGAAGCTTCTTTGTCAGCTGGGTCTTTTTCAGCCGCCAGCGCCAGTTCTGGCCCACGGTAGAGGGCTGATTGATGCGGGCAGAATTGTCCAGCCCCAGCCAGTCCTGCATGGGAACGATGCAGGTCGCCGCTGCGCTGCGCAGGATCAGTGCGATCATGCTTTTATAGAGCTGCTCTTCCGGGGTGGCGTAGTCGTACAGGTAGTCCCGCACCATGGCACGCTCGGCATCGGTGATGGTCTGGTACCACGACACCAGCGTCTCGTTGTCGTGGGTGCCGGTATAGGCCACACTGTTCACAGGGTAGTTATGGGGCAGGTAGTCGCTGGCGCTGCCGGTGTCCCGGGAGTCAAAGGCAAATTCCAGCACCTTCATGCCGGGGAAGCCGCTGTCCCGCACCAGCTGACGGACCGTCTCGCTCATATAGCCAAGGTCCTCTGCAATGATCTCCCGCTTGCCCAATGCCTGCTCCACGGCGCGGAACAGCTCGATGCCGGGGCCCTTCTCCCAGTGGCCCTCCGCCGCAGTCTCGCTGCCGTAGGGGATGGAGAAATACTCATCGAAGCCGCGGAAGTGGTCGATGCGCACCACATCGTACAGCTCGAAGCAGTACCACAGGCGGGTGATCCACCACTGATAGCCGGTTTCGCGGTGGGCTTCCCAGCGGTAGAGCGGATTGCCCCAGAGCTGACCGGTGGGCGAAAATCCATCCGGGGGAACACCCGCCACCGCCGTGGGCAGATTTTCCTGATCCAGCTGGAACAGCCCCGGGTTTGCCCATGCATCTGCCGAGTCCAGCGCCACATAGATGGGGATATCGCCGATGATCCGGATGCCTTTGCTGTTGGCGTAGGCTTTCAGCCTGCGCCACTGCTCATCGAACTTGTACTGGAGATACTTGTGGTACTCCACCTCAAAATACAGCTCCCGGCGGTAGTAGTCCATGGCAGGCTGCCAGCGCAGACGGATGTCCTCGGCCCACTCGATCCACGGCTTGCCCTCAAAGCGGTCCTTCACCGCCATGAACAGGGCAAAATCATCCAGCCACCACTTGTTTTTCTCACAGAACGCCGTAAATGCTTTGTTGTGGCCGATGTCGCTGCGGGAGTACGCCAGCCGCAGCAGACGGCCGCGCTCGATATACAGGCGGCTGTAGTTGATGTCGTCTGCCTTGCGGCCGAAGTTTGCCTTTTTGCACTCGTCGGTAGTCAGCACCCCTTCCTCCACCAGTGCATCCAGACTGATGAAATACGGATTGCCCGCAAAGGCGGAAAAGCTCTGATAGGGGCTGTCGCCGTAGCTGGTAACACCCAGCGGCAGGATCTGCCAGTAGGTCTGCCCGGCTTCCTTGAGCCAGTCCACAAAGTCGTATGCCTCCTGCGAAAAGCAGCCGATGCCGTAAGGGGACGGCAGACTGCTGATGGGCAGCAAAATGCCTGCACTTCTCTGCATCTTCGATTCCCTTCCTTTATAACTCGATCAAAATACCCGCATGGTCGGACACCTGCGGCTCCTGCAAGCCGTTGAACACCACCCGGCTGCTTTTTATGGCTGCTGCTCGGGAGCACCAGATCTGGTCGATGCGCTTTTTTGCCGCCGCATCCGGAGCATCCCGCCAGCCATCGATGGCCTGCACAACGGTGTAGCCATCATCCCGCTGCTGCGCCAGACGATAGGTGTCCTGCCAGCCGCTGCGGAGGATGAGGTCGTAGCCCTCGCCCCGCACGTCGGCTTCACTGTTGAAGTCCCCCAGCAGAAAGGCGGTCTGCTTTGCGCCTGCCGCCTGCGACAGCGTTTCCCACTGGGCAGCGAACGGCTCCTCTTCGTCCTTCCACCAGCCCATGTGCACCGTATAATACCAGACGTCTCCTGCACAGACGCCCAGCGTGCGGCGGGTCTTCCAGTTGCTGTAATCGTTTGTTTTGCTCAGCAGCAGGTTTTCGGCTGCGGTGATGGGCGCACAGCTGAACACCGCCGCGCCCTCATCGTAAATATCGTAGCCGACCTTCGCCGGGAGCCAGCTCCAGTAGTAGTGCACGCCCCGCTGTTCCAGCATCCGGGCCACCGCTGCGGCGTGGTTGTCCGCTTTCAGCGGCACCCTATTGCCAGGGCAGGGATAGTACCCCGCCGGAGCGTCCCCCAGCAGCGGAGCGGCGGCGGTCTGGTTCACCTCCTGCAGGGCGAACACCTCCGGCTGCTCCGCTGCGATGAAGTTTACAAAAATCTCCCGCTTGGCCTCATAGTCCGGCTCGATGAGGCTGTGGGTATTCAAAGTCAGCAGTTTCATAGTTTTTTACAGAATATCGTTGATATCAGATTTCAGAACGTCTGCCTTGGGGCCATACACAGCCTGAATGCCGTCGCCCTTCACCAGCAGGCTCAGGGCACCCTCAGCCTTCCATGCGGCAAGGTCGGCCACCTTGGCGGGGTCCTTCACGGTAACGCGCAGACGGGTCATGCAGGCATCCACCAGCACGATGTTCTCCCGGCCGCCCAGCAGGGCGATGATGCGCTCGGCCTGACCGTTGTCGGCCTTTTTGTCGGCCTTCTTCTCGGTCTTTGCGTCGGCAGCGGACTCGTCCGCGTTGTCATCGGTATAGTTGCCCAGACGGCCCGGCGTAGCCAGCTTGAGCTTGCCGATCATGAAGTACGCCACGAAATAGCCGATGGCAAAGAATGCAATCACGCAGATCACAAAGTTGATGATATCGCCGCCCAGACCGGCCTGCAGGGACATGGGGATGCGGGTGATGAATTCCAGATTGCCGAAGGAGTGCAGGCGCAGATGGATGACGCCTGCCATGGCAAACGCACAGCCCTGCAGCAGTGCGTACACAATATACAGCGGCATGGCGCAGAACATGAACATGAATTCCAGCGGCTCGGTGACGCCGGTCAGGAACACGGCCAGTGCGGTGGAGATGAACATGGACTTATAATTTGCGCGCTTGTCGGCGTCCACACGGCGGTACATGGCCAGTGCGATGCCCAGCAGCAGACCGGTAGCGCCGATCATCTGGCCTACCTTGAAGCGGGCGGGGGTAACGGTAGCCAGCAGGTTGTTATATGCAGCCATGTCACCGGCCTTCTTGAAGTTGATGAGGTCGTTGGCCCATGCCAGCCACAGCGGGTCCTGACCAAATACCTGACTGCCTGCATTGACGCCGGTGGCGATGGTGTAGGTGCCGCCGAAGGAGGTGTAGTTCATGGGGATGGTCAGCATGTGGTGCAGACCGAAGGGCAGCAGCAGACGCTCCAGCGTGCCATAGATGAACGGAGCCAGAACGGGAGAGGTCTCGGAAGAGTTGGCGATCCAGATGCCGAAGTTGTTGATGCCGGTCTGCACGACAGGCCAGAACAGCGACAGCACGATGGAAATGACCACCGAGTAGCCAATGACCACCATGGGCACGAAGCGCTTGCCGTTGAAGAAGGCCAGTGCATCCGGCAGCTTGCGGAAGTTGTAGTATTTATTGTAAGCCACACCGCCCACAAAACCGGCGATGATGCCCACGAACACGCCCATGTTCAGGGCCGGAGCACCCAGCACGGAGGTAAAGTAGCCGTTAACGGCGATCTCCTGCCCGAACAGGGTGTGGGTCACGGCATTGGGGTCTGCCAGCATGGCGCTGGTAACGCCGAAGATGTTGCCGGTGATCACATTGATGAGGGCAAATGCCAGCACTGCCGCGAAGGCACCGCCTGCACGCTCCTTTGCCCAGCTGCCGCCGATGGCCACGGCGAACAGGATGTGCAGGTTGTTGATGACTGCCCAGCCGATGTTCTCCATGGTGGTGCCGATGGTCATGACTGCTGCGATGTCGCCGCCGCCCATCTGCACCAGCTTGCCCAGACTGATCATCAGACCGGCAGCGGGCATGACGGCGATGACCGTCATCAGCACCTTGCCCAGCTTTTGTAAAAAGTCGAAGTTGATGAGCCCCTTTTTGCCCGGAGCCGCTTTTGTTGTTGCCATGATGTTCCTCCTTGTTTCCTTTTGCATCGTTTTACGCAAGTGTTGCATCACGTTTGCGTAACTTTACGCAACAAGAATAATTCAACTCCGCAATTTTTACAAGAGTTTTCTATGGAAAAAAATAAACTTTCTACGTTTTCTACAACTTAGCAAAGGATTCTTTGTGAAAGTTGTCGAAGGTACGCAGAGTGACGTATTGCACGATTTGCGCAACTCTTTGCGCAAACATTGACATTGCGTGCAAACGGCTTTACAATAGAAGCAATATCGATCCGGGAGGAACAGATCATGGCAGTTACCATCAAGGATGTCGCCGCAGCAGCGGGGGTCTCCCCCTCTACGGTTTCCCGCACCTGCAAGGACAGCCCTTCCATCAGCCGGGACACCAAGGAGCGGGTGCGCCGCATCATGGCGCAGCTGGGCTATGAGCCGAACTTTGAAGCCGAACCAGTGGAAGCTTTTTCCAAGACCATCGGCATCATTCTGCCCTCCTCCCAGCGGGACGTCTACGAGAATGCATTCCATCTGGAGATCATCCGCGGCATCGGGCAGTTCTGCAACCAGCGGCGGTATGTGAACACGGTCATCACCGGGCAGGACGATGCAGAGGTTCTGGACGCCATCCAGAGCATGGTGGCCAACGCGCAGGCAGACGGTTTCATCCTGCTCTATTCCAAAAAGGACTGTCCTGTGGCGGCCTATCTGCGCAACGAAGGGCTGCTCCACGTCATTGTGGGCAAGGCGGCACAGTCCGCCAACCAGACCATCTATATCGACAACGACAACGCCCTTGCCGGAGAGGAAGCCGCCGACTACCTCTATGAGATGGGCCACCGCCGCATTGCCTATTTTGGTGTCAGCAATGCCATGCTGTTTTCGGCAGAGCGTAAGCGCGGCTACCAGATGTCCCTGCTCAAGCATGGCATCACCCCCCGCGAGGAGGACTGCATGGAGATCGACACTCTGAACGATGCTTACGAAGAAACGCTGAAGGCCCTGCTCACCGCGCCGGACCGCCCCACCGCCATGCTGGTCAGCGATGATATTCTTGCTGTGGTGCTGGAACAGTTCTGCGGCAAACTGGGGCTGCACGTCCCGAAAGACCTTTCCATCGTTTCCTTCAACAACTCGCTGTTCTCCCGCATCACCAGCCCGCAGCTGACCACCGTGGACGTGAACCCCTACCAGCTGGGCATGGAAGCAGCCAGCCAGACCATCAACCACATCGAGAACCCGAATCTTCTGGCAACCAAGATCATCGTGCCGCACCGGCTCATCCCACGGGAGAGCTGCTGCCCGCCGCCGGAGGTCTGATGTGCAAAAAAACGAGGCCGTTCCCTCTCTTTTCCAGAGAGGCAGAACGGCCTCGTTTTGCTTATTTTTTCCGGTACTCCCGGGGTGTCATGCCGAAGTGTGCCTTGAACGCCCGGTTAAAATAGGAGAGGTTCTCAAACCCGCACCGGGAAGCGATGGTCAGAACCGTCTCATCCGTGGCCTGCAGCGCTTCGGCGGCGGCGTTGAGCCGGTACTCGTTCAGAAAGGCCACAAAGCTCTGTCCGGTCATCTGCCGGAACCACCGCATAAAATGGCTGGCGCTGAAGGAGCAGACCCCGGCGGCATCCGCGACCCGGAGCGCCTCGGCATAATGAGCCGAGAGCCATTGCAGGAGCGTTTTCAGCCGCTGGGTGTCGGCTGTCTCGGCGGCAAGCCGCTGCCGGCCCTGTGCAAGGAGCAGGGCAAGAAACCGCAGCAGCGCCCCCTTGACCTGCAGCTCATAGCCGGGGAGCTTGGCACGGTTGGCATCCTCCACTTCCCGCAGGCAGGCGGCAGCCTGTAGATAGCACAAATCGTTCGGGGTCAGCCGCGCAGGCAGCGACAAACGCCCGCTTTGCAGCGGAAGCAGATATTTCTCGGCACAAAGATCCTCTGCGCCGCCCAGAAGCTCCAGCTCAAAAATGATATTTTCGTATTCCATGCACTGCCCCTCGGCCTGCCGCAGGGCATGAAGGGTGCCGGGCGTAAAAATAAAGATGTCCCCCATGCGGGCCGGGCAACTTTCAGCGCCCACCTGCACCAGCCCTGTGCCCCGCTTGACAAAGACCAGCTCCATGCTCTCCTGCCAGTGGAGCGCCACCTGCGGAAAGTCCCCCGGAATGGTGCAGGGATACAGATTGAAGGGAAACCGCACGGCACCGTGCTGCTTGGTCTCCTGCAAAGATGCCTGATTTTGCATCGTTTCACCTCCCGATGATAGGATTGTACCACAGTCTGCGCTTTTTAGGCAAGATTTTGATTGTTTTATGTGGTATATCTGGAAGTACAGATGTCAAACCTGTTTTCCGCAAGGTGTATTTGAAAACAAAGAAAATGACGAATATTCCGCAAGCACAAGCGGGCTCTAAGGCAAAGAGCCGCAGGGATCCTTTGTGGATCTCAAGGCTGTTTCACGCAAGATCCGGCGTGCTTGTAGAAACAGACTAAATTTTCGACTTTTCAGATACACTCTAACAAAGGAGGATGCATTTATGAGCTTTACCGAAACGTTACAGGGTCTCACGGGCAAGCCGCTGGCGGACTGCACGAATCAGGAGCTGTATCTCGCGCTGCTGGAACTCGTCCGGCAGAAGAGCGCCGACCGTGTGCAGCCGGTCACCGGCCGCAAGCTGTACTATATCAGCGCCGAATTTCTCATCGGCAAGCTGCTGTCCAACAACCTCATCAATCTGGGACTGTACGATGAAGCCCGGGATGCACTGGCTGCCGCCGGCAAGAGCCTTTCCGATATCGAAGAGGTGGAGCCGGAGCCCTCTCTGGGCAACGGCGGTCTGGGCCGTCTGGCGGCCTGCTTCCTCGACTCTCTGGCAACGCTGAACCTGCCCGGCGACGGCGTGGGCCTGCGGTATCACTTCGGCTTGTTCCATCAGTCCTTTGAGGACGGCGTGCAGAACGAAAAGCCCGACCCGTGGCTCACCGCCCACAGCTGGGCCGAAAAGACCGACATCACCTATCCGGTGGAGCTGGCGGGCAAAGAGTACACTGCCCGGCTGTACAAGCTGGCCGTCACCGGCTACGAGGGCCGCACCAACACCCTGAACCTGTTTGACCTTGATACCATCGATGAGAGTATCGTCCACGATGGCATTGCCTTCGATAAAACTGCCATCGACAAAAACCTGACCCTCTTCCTCTACCCGGACGATTCCGATGAGGCGGGCCGCCGCCTGCGGGTATACCAGCAGTACCTGATGGTCTCTGCCGGTGCCCAGCTCATTCTGGCCGAGTGTGCCGCCCGGGGCTGCGATTACCATGATCTGGCCGACTACGCCGCCATCCAGATCAACGACACCCACCCCAGCATGGTCATCCCGGAGCTGATCCGGCTGCTGGGCGAAAAGGGCATCGAATTTGAGGAAGCCGTAAAGATCGTCACAAAGACCTGCGCCTACACCAACCACACCATTCTGGCCGAAGCACTGGAAAAGTGGCCCCGCGCCTATCTGGATGCCGTTGTGCCCCAGCTGATGCCCATTATCGAAAAGCTGGACGCGCTGGCCCGCACCCGCACCAAGGACGAGAGCCTTGCCATCATCGACAAGGACGACCGGGTGCACATGGCCCACATGGACATCCACTTCACCCACTCCACCAACGGCGTGGCGGCGCTGCACACCGAGATTTTGAAAAATTCCGAGCTGCACGGCTTCTACGAGCTGTACCCGGAAAAGTTCAACAACAAGACCAACGGCATCACCTTCCGCCGCTGGCTGCTGGAATGCGACCCCCGCCTGACCGCCGCACTGGAACAGCACATCGGCTCCGGCTTCCGCAAGGACGCCGCTGAGCTGGAAAAGCTGCTGGCTTTTGCCGATGACGAAGCTATGCTGGACCAGCTGACCGCCGTGAAGAAGGCCAACAAGGAAGCTCTGGCAGACTGGCTGCTGCGCACCCAGAAGGTGAGCGTGAACACCGATGCCGTGTTCGATATCCAGTCCAAGCGCCTGCACGAGTACAAGCGCCAGCAGCTGAACCTGCTGTACCTCATCCATCAGTACTACGAGATCAAGGCCGGGCACCTGCCTGCTGCTCCGCTGGTGAGCATCTTTGGTGCCAAGGCCGCACCTGCCTACACCATTGCAAAGGATATCATCCATGCGCTGCTGACCCTGTCCAAGGTCATCGCCGCAGACCCGGAAGTGTCCCAGTGGCTGCAGGTGGTCTTTGTGGAGAACTACAACGTCACCGCCGCCGAAAAGCTGATCCCGGCCTGTGACCTGTCCGAGCAGATCAGCCTTGCCTCCAAGGAAGCCTCCGGCACCGGCAACATGAAGTTCATGCTGAACGGCGCGCTGACGCTGGGCACCATGGACGGTGCCAACGTGGAGATCAGCCAGCAGGTGGGCGAGGAGAACATCTATATCTTCGGCCAGACCTCCGATCAGGTCATCCACCGCTACGCCGTGGGCGACTACGACCCGGCCCAGTGGGTGGAGGGCGATGCCAACATCCGCCGTGCCATCCGCTTCCTCACCGGCCCGGAGATGCTGGCTGCCGGCCATGCCGAAAACCTGACCCGCCTGCACCATGAGCTGATCCACAAGGACTGGTTCCAGACCCTGCCGGACTTCAACGCCTATGTCGTGCGCAAGGGGCAGGCCCTCAGCGATTACGCCTGCGACCCGAAGGGCTGGCGGCGCAAGTGTCTGGTGAACATTGCCAAAGCAGGCATGTTCTCCTCCGACCGCACCATTGCCGAGTACGACCGGGACATCTGGCATCTGGGCAAATAATTTTTCCTGAACTGCGTTACACCATCATTTTCTCAAAGGCTGCTGCACGGCGAAAAGCGTGCAGCAGCCTTTTTGTATAACGAAAAGGCCCTCTCTGTTTGTCAAGCAGGGAGAGCCTTTATCTATTTGGCATTGCCGCTGTTTGCGGAGAAAGCGGTCTGACGGCCTGCCCTTTATCCTCTCCACCCTCTGGCAGAGGGGTCCAGCATTTCGGCGGCAGAATAAACAAGGGCGTTGCAGATGGCTGCGGCCACATTGCTGCCGCCCTTGCGGCCCATGGCGGCGATGGCGGGCACGCCGTACTGCGTGCAAACCGCAAACAGCCGCTCCTTGCTTTCCACCACGTTCACAAAGCCGACGGGCACGGCGATGACCAGCGCGGGGCGCAGACCGCTTTCGATCTCGTCCGCAATCGTCAGCAGCGCCGTGGGCGCATTGCCCACGGCAAGGATGGCCCCCGGGTGCTCCCGGGCAGCGCGGTGCATGGCAGCCACGGCGCGGGTGGTGCCCGCCTGCTTTGCCGCTTCGGCCACAGCGGGGTCGGCCATGTAGCAGACGGCCTCACAGCCCAGCTTTGCAAGGCCCGGTCTGGAAATGCCCGCCAGCGCCATGTTGGTGTCGGTGACGATCACCGCCCCCCTCTGCAGGGCCCTGACAGTGGCTTCCACCGCGCCGGGAGTAAAGCGCAGATTTTTTGCATAGTCGAAATCGGCAGTGGTGTGGATGACCCGTTTGACCACCGCAGCCGTCTCCGGCGGCGGGGTCAGGCCCAGCTCGTCCAGTTCCCTTGTGATAATGGAGATGCTCGTCCGTTCAATGTCGGCGGGCAGATGATGCTGCGGTGTCATGCGTTCTCTCCTTTCGGTCCGGCAAGGCCCATAGCGGCGTAAACGGCAGGCAGATCCAGCGCCGCACGCACGCCGTCTGCCAGCAGGTCAAACTGCTGCTGACGGTATTGTTCCATGGGGATGAGGTCGGCCCCGGCCGGGTCGATCCCCTTCTTTCTGCACAAAAAAGTGGTCAGTTTTTCGGTCAGTTCGCCGGTGTCGAACAGCCCATGCAGGTAGGTGCCGAACACATTGCCCTGCACACAGCCCTCCGGCGTGCCGTCTGCAAGGGTGCAGAACGCACCGCCCCGCACCTCGGTGCGGCCTGCGTGGATCTCGTAGCCCGTGAGCGCTGCCCCGGCAAAGGGGGCAGCGGCAGCGCGGGCTGCGGTCTGAGTCAGGTGCTTTTCGGTGCCGAACACCGTCGTGGTGGGCAGCAGACCAAGGCCCCGCAGGGTACAGGGAGTGCCGCTCTCCTCCCCTGCCGGGTCGCAGAGCCGTTCGCCCAGCATCTGATAGCCGCCGCACACACCCAGCACCGGTGTACCGGCTGCCGAAAGCCTGAGCACCGCCGCTTCCAGTCCGCTTTCCCGCAGCCAGCGCAGGTCGTCCATGGTGTTCTTGGTGCCGGGCAGGATGACGAGATCCGGTGCGCCCAGCTGGCGGGTGCGCTGCACATACCGCACGCCCAGCAGCGGGTGCTGTTCCAGCGGGATAAAGTCGGTGAAGTTGGACACATGCGGCAGGCGCAGGATGGCGATATCCAGCGGCTTGACGGCGCTTTTTGCTTCCAGACGATCCGAGAGAGAATCCTCGTCCTCGATCTCCACCCGTAGATACGGCACCACGCCCAGCACGGGCAGGTGCGTTTTTTCTTCCAGCATGGCAAGGCCGGGCCGCAGGATCTCCACATCGCCCCGGAACTTGTTGATGATGAGCCCCCTGATGCGGGCCCGCTCGTCGGCTTCCAGCAGCTCTACGGTGCCGTACAGCTGCGCGAACACGCCGCCCCGGTCGATATCGCCCGCCAGCAGCACCGGTGCATCCACCAACTTTGCAAGGCCCATGTTGACGATATCATCCGCCTTCAGGTTGATCTCTGCCGGGCTGCCCGCGCCTTCGATCACGATGATGTCGTTCTCGGCGGCAAGGCTGTTGTAGGCTTCCAGAATGTCCGGGATGAGGCTGCGCTTCATCCTGAAATAATCGGCGGCGGACATCTGGCCCCGGGCTCTGCCATTTACGATGACCTGACTGCCCACATCGCTGCTGGGCTTGAGCAGGATGGGGTTCATCCGCACATCCGGCTCGATGCCTGCGGCCTGCGCCTGCACCACCTGTGCCCGGCCCATTTCCAGCCCATCCCGGGTGACAAAGCTGTTCAGCGCCATGTTCTGGCTCTTGAAGGGAGCCACGCGGTAACCGTCCTGCGCAAAAATGCGGCAGAGGGCGGCGCACAGCAGGCTTTTGCCCGCACCGCTCATGGTGCCCTGCACCATAATGCATTTTGCTTTGCTCATTGCGCCACCTCCGGCAGGGTCTCGGCCAGCAGCGCAAGCAGCTGCCGGTTCTCGGTCTCGGTGCGCACGGCGGTGCGGTACCAGCCTGCGTCCAGACCCGGATAGTTGCCGCAGCTGCGCAGCACTGCGCCCTTTTGCCGCAGCGCAGCGCCCAGCGCTTCCGGTGCCCGGAACAGCAGATAGTTGGCCCGCCCCTCGATCACCCGCAGGCCCAGCGCCCGCAGGCCGTCTGCCAGCACAGGCCGCTGTGTTTTGATCAATGCGCGCACCTGCGCCACATAGTCCGTCTCGTCCAGCGCGGCGATGCCTGCCGCCTGCGCCAGACCGGACACCGCCCACGGCTGGCCCGCCGCCTGCATCCGGGCAAGCAGCTCTGCATCAG
>OLYY01000579.1_pt1 | contig 15166 bp, 8 predicted proteins | sample 1673561 | NCBI WGS metagenome assembly OLYY01 (sample SAMEA103958115, study PRJEB25191) | human gut metagenome | biome: human-associated habitat [ENVO:00009003]; feature: intestine environment [ENVO:2100002]; material: feces | place: Germany | collected 2013/2015
TTAGCAAAGAACAATTTTCGGAGAAAGTGTTCAAGTTCGAAGTAGAGGCCCCGCTCATTGCCCGCTCGCGCAAGGCAGGCCACTTCGTCATCGTCCGCGTGGACGCCAAGGGCGAACGCATGCCGCTGACCATCGCAGGAGCCGACGTACAGAAGGGCACCATTACGCTGGTGGTGCAGGAAGTAGGTCTCTCGTCCACCAAGTTGTGCCAGCTGAACGCAGGCGACTATATTCTCGACGTAGTGGGTCCGCTGGGACAAGCCACACACATCGAGAACTTCGGTACGGTGGTATGTGCCGGTGGTGGCGTGGGTGTAGCTCCGATGCTGCCCATCATCCAAGCCCTGAAAGAGGCAGGCAACCGTGTGATTTCTGTCCTGGCCGGCCGCACCAAGGACTTGATTATCCTCGAAAATGAAGTGCGGAAGTCGTCGGACGAGGTCATCATCATGACCGACGACGGCTCGTATGGCAATAAAGGCCTCGTGACCGAAGGCATCGAGAGCGTCATCAAGCGCGAGAAGGTGGACAAATGTTTCGCCATCGGCCCCGCCATCATGATGAAATTCTGCTGCCTGCTCACCCAAAAATACAATATTCCGACCGACGTATCGCTGAACACCATCATGGTGGACGGCACGGGCATGTGTGGTGCCTGCCGCATCACCGTGGGCGGAAAGACGAAGTTCGTCTGCGTGGACGGCCCTGAGTTCGACGGCCACCAGGTGGAATGGGACGAGATGTTCAAGCGCATGGGATCGTTCAAGGACGTGGAGCGCGAAGAGATGAGCCATCTGGAAGCTTCTGTCTGCTACGCCACGCCACAAGAGGAAGCATCGGCCGAAACGACCGCCGCAGGAAGAGCCATGACGTCCAACACCCCGATGGAAGAGCTCCTCGACCGCAAAGCTCCCTGGCGTGAGGCCTTGCGCAAGAGCATGAAGCCAAAGGAACGTACCGCCATCGCCCGCTGCCCGATGAACGAACTCGACCCCGTCTATCGCGCCACAACCCGCACGGAAGAAGTGAACACAGGCTATACCAAGGAACAGGCCATGACCGAAGCCAAGCGTTGCCTGGATTGCGCCAACCCAACGTGTATGCAAGGATGTCCTGTCAGTATCAATATTCCCTCGTTCATCAAGAACGTGGAGCGCGGCGAGTTCCTCGAAGCCGCCCGCGTGCTGAAGCACACTTCATCTCTGCCTGCCGTCTGCGGACGCGTCTGCCCGCAGGAGAAGCAGTGCGAGAGCAAGTGCGTCCGCGGCATCAAGGGCGAGCCCGTCGGCATCGGCCGTCTGGAGCGCTTTGTGGCCGACTGGCACCGCGAGAATGTGCACACCGCCCCCATCGTGCCCGAATGGAACGGCCACAAGGTGGCCATCATCGGCGCAGGCCCTGCCGGTCTGACCGCCGCAGGCGATCTGGCAAAGCTGGGCTATAAGGTCACCGTTTACGAGGCCCTGCATGTGGCCGGCGGCGTGCTGATGTACGGCATCCCCGAGTTCCGTCTGCCCAAGGCCATCGTGCAGCAGGAGATCGACGGCCTGAAGAAGATGGGCGTTGATTTCGAGTGCAACATGGTCATTGGCAAGGTGCTGACCATCGACGAGCTGATGGGCGAGTACGGTTATGAGGCCGTGTTCGTAGGCTCCGGTGCCGGCCTGCCCCGCTTTATGGGCATCCCCGGCGAGAGCCTGAAGGGCGTCTACTCTGCCAACGAGTTCCTGACCCGCTCCAACCTGATGAAGGCCTACCTGCCCACCAGCAAGACCCCCATCCGCACCGGCAAAAAGGTCGCCGTTGTGGGCGGCGGCAACGTGGCCATGGACGCTGCCCGCAGCGCCCTGCGTCTGGGCGCCGAGACCGTGTACATCGTCTACCGCCGCGGCATGGCCGAGCTGCCTGCCCGTAAGGAGGAGGTCGAGCACGCCGAGGAAGAGGGCATCATCTTCAAGACCCTGTGCAATCCTGTGGAGATCCACGCCAATGACGAGGGCTTTGTCAAGTCCATCACCTGCATCGAGATGGAACTGGGCGAGCCCGATGCTTCCGGCCGCCGCCGCCCCATTGAGAAGAAGGGCAGCGAGTTTGAGCTGGATGTGGACACGGTCATCATGAGTCTGGGCACCAGCCCCAATCCGCTGATCCGCTCCACCACCCCGGGTCTGGAGACCAACAAGCACGGCTGCATCGTCACCGACGGCGACGACGGCAAGACCAGCCGTGACGGTGTGTACGCGGGTGGTGACGCCGTGACCGGCGCTGCCACCGTCATCAAGGCCATGGGCGCAGGCAAGGCTGCTGCAAAGGCCATTGACGAGTACATCCAGAGCAAATAAATTTCCAAGGTGGCTGCGAACGCAGTGAGCAGACGGATGAGGGGTAATTTAAGGTAAAATGCTGCTGTCCCGCGCCCTCATCAGTCACCTGCGGTGACAGCTTCCCCCGACCGGGGGAAGCCTTCCTTCGGAAAGCCGATTTCCATGTGTGAAGGTAGGCAGCGCCCACTGAATACCGGATATGAAAAATCCCCTGTGCCAGCGCACAGGGGATTTTTGCATCTTATTCTGCGGTCTCCGTTGTGGTCTCCGTTGTGAGCACCGGATAGCCCGTCCGCACGCACCGCACGGCGCAGCGGGCACGGCCGCCGGTGGTGCAGGTGAAGAGGGTCAGGTCCCAGTTGTCGGAATCTTCCGTCTTTTCGGTCATTTTTTCGATCTGGGTGGGCTGCAGGTTCTCCACGTAGGAGACCTCATAGCTCCACCGCATGCCGTCCATGTCGGTAAAATAGACCTGTGCCCCTTCGGCCAGCCATTTGATGGGACTGAAGTGCTTTGCATAGTTATGGGCGCAGACCACCATGTTGTCCGCGTAGGTGGAGCCGGAGTACCGGCCGGGCGCGATCTTCAGGCCCGCATAGCTCCACTCGCTCATCACGGGCAGATCGAGCCCAATGGAGGGGATGGACAGGTAGCCGATGTAGTTCCAGCCGTCCAGTTCCGTCTCGGTCATGGGCTGGGCGGGGTCCAGCTCCGGCTGCAGCACAACGGTCTCCGACTTTGCCTTTTCCTCAACCGTTGTGGTCAGGGTCTGTTCCAGCTCTCCCAGTGCCTGCTGTGCCGCCTTGTCTGCGCGGGCCGCATCCCACTTGTTGTAAGCAAGCAGCGCCGCCGCCGCCAAAATGAGCAGCACACCCAGCACCATACATATCTTTCCTATTTTCTGTCTCATGGCAGCGCTTCCTTTTTGTTCAGCACCCAGCCAGCGGCAAACAGCAGCACACCGCTGACCGCCAGCACCGGCACGGGCCAGTTCAGCTGGCCGGTCTGGGGCAGGCCGCTCATGACTGCGCCGTCCGGATGGCCCGCCAGTGCGGGATTATCCGGGTTTCCCGGGGCCACCGGGCTGTCCGGGCTGCCGGGAGCCACCGGACTATCCGGGCTGCCGGGCGAGACCGGGCTATCCGGGCCGTCCGGGTTCTTGGGCGTATCCGGGTTTGTGGGCTCCGTGGGCTTGTCCGGCACGGGAGTGGGCGGTACAGGCGGCGTATCCGGGTTGACGGGGGTGTAGCCGCCCACCTTGGGGGAGGCGTCCACCTCATAATTCCATTTCCCGTTTTCTGCCATGGGCAGGGAAACAAGGAACGGTTTGATGGGCGCATAGCCATTGGAGGCCTTGCTCTGCACGATCAGATACAGGCCAAGTTCCAGATCTTCAAAGGCGGCATTGCCGTCCGCATCAACGGTTTTTGTGGTGCCCCGTGCGCCCTGCGGCATATATTCCAGCAGCTGGTCCGCCAGCGTGCTGTCGGTCAGGTCGCCCAGCGCGATGCCGCAGCCGTAAAAATCGCCGCAGTATTCAAAGCTCAGGTCACCGTTTTTTCGCTTCACCTCAGCCACGCGGTACAGCGTCAGCTGACCGCCGCTCAGGGCCTTATCCTTGGCGCTGTCGTACAGCGCAACGCGGATGGTGCCGGTGGCAGGGTTTCCGCTGGCATCCACCAGCCGGATGTTCGCACTGGTGGCAAGGGCAGGCAGTGCACCTGCCGCCAGAAGGCACAGCATCAAAAGCAGGGCTGCAAACCGCCTGCGCAAGCTTTTCTGTTCCATCGGCTGCTCACTCCCCTTTCTCTTCGTGTTTTTTGCGCTTGGCCAGCAGCAGGGCCGCACCCACGGTCAGCATACCGCCCACCGCCGCAAAGGGCACCGTGCCCATGCCGCCGGTGGAGGGCAGCTCGTAGCCGCTGTAGACATAGTTCCGGAGGTAGATCTTGCCGGTCTGGATGCCGTTGTTGTTGCTGGTTTCCAGCGTCCAGCTGCCTGTCGTAGTCTCTTCTACCATATAATAGCACGGGTTTCCGTCATTGTCCGTTGCCGGGGTGTCCGTGCTCGGCCATGTATACGACCATTTGTTCTCCGAATTCAGCGAGACTTCCTCTCCCACTGCGGTCTTTTCTCCGCTGTCTTTGTTCACGCAGTACAGCTGCACCTTGACTTCAGTCACCGGAGCCTCGACCGATTTGCCAGTGTCCTTATCCAGCCAGGACTTGACCACCGTCAGCTCCTGATAGGTGTTGCGGATCTCCATGGTCGTGGTCTTGACATCGCTGCCGAAGACAATGCTGTTCTTTTCAACGGTCACGCCATCCACAATCAGGTTATTTGCTGTGCCGGTCGCAGCCCGATATGCCGTTTCATGATCCTCAGTCTCCTGAGCAAACAGTACGTAGTGCGGGGTCTGGTCAAGCTTGTAATTCGCCGGGGCTTCCATCTCCACAAGGCGGTAAAGCGTGTCAGTTTTCAGCGTATTGTACTTTCCTGTGGTTGTCACACCCAGTGTGATCTTGCCGCTTTCGCCGGTCGATCTGGTGTCCCATGGAGTCCACTTTTCCTTTTGTTTATCATAGTACTCAATGGAGAATTGCGCACCTTTCAGCGGCATGCCGGTATAGCTGTCCATTTTGTTCAGCAGCAGCTGGCCCATTTTGACAGTAGCCCCCGAGCTGTTGTGCTGCACCTCAGTTTTAATGCCATCCTTCTTTGTGTCATTCAGATAGACGCTATTGGAAAGCTCCGGTGTCACCGCTGTGCCGGGGTCGATCACGCACTCGTATTGCATTACGATAGCCGTCTCGTCCGGCACCCTGACTTGCAGCCAGTAGCCTTTATCAGGGGGCAGGATCTGGCAGACACCTTCCAACAGCTCATCGCCGATGGTGGGCTGGCCGCCTGAGAACTCGTAGGAATAGAACTTTACCGTGCTGAGATCGCCGTAGGCATCCGCGCCGGCTTTCAGTTCCAGCTTGTCTTGCAGCGTGAGCGGTTCGCCGTTGTTCAGCTTCTGGCTCGACGGGTTGATGTACACGGTATAGCGGACGCGGTTGGTCGGCTGGCCGTCCTCCTTCACCTGCTCGCCGGTCTTTTTCACCTCGGTGGCATCGCGGGTCACCGTAGTAGCTGTGGACGATTCTTCCTTGCCCCATTTTGCGGTGTTCTTATACGAGATCTGGCTGACCGACAGGTCTTTCCAGCTCGGGTCATCGGAGATTTTCACCTTGTACAGGAACTGCACCGTATGGCTCCGGCCGTCCGTGTTGTAATTGCTGAGACGCAGCGTCAGCGTGCCGTTGTTATCACACACGGCGCTCCAATGATTATTTTCGTCTGCCTTATTATTTTTGTTTACCTTTTCGCCGTCCACCAAAAGCTCTGTCTGGCTCTCCAGATACTCCGTGTTGGGCGGAAGGGTATCCACGATCACAATTTCTTTTTTCTGGCTGGCAGCTGTTGTCAGCGCCACACGGTAGCACAGGCGCTTATCTCCCACATCCTTATACGCCACCGTGCTGTCCTTATTGTAAGTATTGCCTTTATCCGTAGAGACTTGCTTTTCAAAGGAATCGAAACGGGTATAGGTATCCCGATCACTGGTCGTGCCCGTAACTTGATTACCGTTTTGAGTTACATACGCGGCGTTCAAATACTTCCGCGTTTCGCCGTTTGTCACCTTGTCCCTGTCTTCGTGCGTAGTGACGGTCAGTTCCATCCTGCGCACCGGAAGGTCCTTGACCGTAATTTTGAAGGCACGGGCCCTTGTCGTATCGTCCGTCACTAGCGCCCGCGCATGATAATCCGAGAACGCTTCAATGGTCAGCTTATCCCACACATCCGCATAATCCTTGGTATTGCCGTCGCGCAGCGTCAATTTCAGGCTTTTTTGCACGGCGGTTTCCAGATCGGACTTATAGAACCAGTGCCGTGGACCATCCGCGTCCACGTTCAGACGTTGGTTGTTTGCATCTCGCGCGCCCATGACGTCCACCAGTGTAAAGTCGGTGCCGCCCAGATCGTTGGTGACCACGATCTTCCAGCTTGCAACACCATCACTATTTGTGCTGACATGCTTTTTGGAAATCCCCCAGTCGCCCTTGCCGAATACGAGCTCTTTTTCTGCTGTAAAGGTATCGCTGCCCTTCGTTGCCGTAGCCGTGTTGGTCACTGCACCATTCGTTGTCGGGCTATTTGTGCGGAAGGTAAATTCGTAGGATATGGCAGTGCTTTTTTCTGGGATCGTATAGCCGTCTTTCAGCTTTTGTGCAGTGATGGTATCAAAATTCTTGCCATCCGCTTTAACGGTGACATCTCCCAGCACTTTAAGCCCCTCGGGGATGACGTCCTGCACGGTATAGCCCCACAGAAACTCTCCGTAACCGTTGGCCGCAGCCTTCAGCGTGATGGTCCATTCGATCGTACCATCCTCTTTCAGCTTGCCATCCTTGGAAAGACGGCGCCAGAATGAAACATATTGGGCATCTTTCACATCCGGTGCATCCTTTATTCCGGCAAGGCCCTTGTTGTACATTTTGCCGTCATTGTCTTTGCACTTGTTCATTTCGTCCGGGGTCACCTTGGTCGTGTAGCAGAGAATGTAGCTCTCGCCCGGTTCCAGAGCAGGCAGATTCTCCACCAAAATAGAGCGGTTCAGCTCATTCTCATTGGAAACCTTCAGCTTATACTCATTACTCGAAACCAGAGTGCCGGGTGCATTCTGCTCTGCTTCCAGTTTGAACACCTTGACGCTGTTCTCCACATAGCTGCCGAGCACCTGAATCCCGCTGCCGCTGAAGCTGCCGCTGCTGTCGCCGTTGAGCTGGTCGCCGATGCGCACGGTTTTGTCACCTGTGCCTTTTTTGGTGGACGCTTTCACATACCAGCGCAGGTAGTAGTTTCCTTCCTTGTCCCAGTAGTTGAACCCGCCACTGACATATTTGTTGTCGTCCAGTCCTTTGCTCACCGCAATATCGCCGTCCGGCTTTTTGATGATCAGATTGAAATCATCGTTAAAGATCACCTTGCCGTCCTCTCCGGCCTGCGAATAATCAACGTCCGCTTCAAAGGTGAAATCTCCCGTAAATGGCATACCCTTCAGGATTTCCTGATTCGTAAAGGTCATTTTTACCTCGCCGGACTTGCTGATGGTATAGCTGCCCACAACTTCCGTGCCGCGGTAAACCTTACCATCAGCCTCTTTTGTCAGGGTCAGACCATTAGGCAGCTGGTAGGTCAGCGTGTTGTTTGTGCTGCTGACGATTCCGCTGCCTATGAAATAGCTCAGTTCGACCTGCACGGCTTCGCCGTCCTTAAACCGGTATCCATCCTCAATCGGCACCCAGTTCTTGCCCTTTTTTTTGCTGATAACGACATTGGTGATGTGATCAGACAGGTTTATTCCGCTGTCGCTCCGCTCCATTGCCATCATCATCGGGTAGTCTGCATCCTGTTCCAGTGTCTCACCGATCCACTCTACCCTTGCTGAGAAGCCCTCGTTTTCTTCAGGGACAGTCTCCGGCTCTTCCTCCGGTACGTCATCCTCCTGTGCCTTATGGGCTGCGGCCAGATCGATCACATCCGTGATCTCGTCCGCACGCAGGGACACCTCGGCCACCTTGCCGTCCACGTCGCCGGAGATCACGGTCAGGGTGCCGGTATCCGCGTCTACATCCGATACGATGCCCACGGTCTCGGTGCTGACGGTGCGCTCCTCAGTCTGGGGCTCAGCGGCGGCAGGCTCCAGCGAAAGCAGGGCAATGTCTGCATCGGCAGAATCATCCATGATCTGCGGCGCATCCTCTTCCACCGCCACCGTCTCGGTGGTGATGCTGTTGTAGAACACGATATCGCCGGGCACAAGCTCGACCTCTGCCGCCGCCTTCAGCCACTCGGACCCGCGCAGGTCGCTGCGCAGGGCCTGCACACCGGCGCGCTGCGGCACCGTGGTCTGCGGCACATTCGCGTAGTTCAGGCAGTAGGACAGGAACATCACATCCCACGCACCGTAGGCGTTGCCATACCATGCACCGTAACGGGTGTAGTGGCGCACGGTGGTCTGGTCCTCATCGTCCAGCTTGAAGTTGCGCTCGCTCTGCTGGTAACCCAGCTGGCTTTTTGCCACAGCGGTCAGGTCGTCGGCCCACGCACCGGTGAGCACAACATTCGTCTTTGCGCTCCATGTCTCCTCGTCCTCCACATCCGCCAGCGGGTCGGACAGGCAGTTCACGGTGTGGTGGTGCTCCGGCAGGCCGCAGACCAGCACTTCCTCATAGCAGGCGTCGGTGTGGTGGTGCACCGGGGTATCCAGACTGCTGTCGTCCACAACGGGCTGAAGGGCCACGGCATCGTCAAACACCGCAGAGGCTTCCTCATCCACCGGCACATAGTCCGGGTTGGGCTCCTCCACAAGCTCGCCCTCTTCCAGACCGCACACCAGCTCATATTCAATGGTATAGCAGCTGTCGTCGTGGGTGTGCTCGAACAGGTCACAGATCAGGCTGCCATCCTCGGGGTCAAAGCAGTCGTCGGTGTGCACATGCTCTTCCTCGTAGCAGGTCAGCGTTTTCACTTCCTGATAGCAGTCGTCGGTGTGCTGGTGGGGCACAAAAATGTACTCCGGCTCCGGCTCTGCCGAATAGGCGGCAATGTCGGCCTCGCTCTGCTCCACACCGTAATCCGCATCAGGGAATGCGCTGTCGTCCGGCTTTGTGGCGTTCCAGTCCTCCGGTTCGCCCTCCTCATAGCCGCACACCAGCACCTTCTCGTAGCACTCGGCGGTGTGCTGGTGCTCGATCTCGCCGCACTGGTAGTCTGCCGTCTGGGCAATGCCCACACTGTGCAGCTGCCAGTTGACGAACAGGCTGGTGAGCAGCGCCAATGCCAGCAGCAGTGCCATATACCGCCGCGCTGCCTTGTGTTCCCTGCGGAACTGCTGCATCAGTGCCGTTGTGATATCCTTCATGTTTTTCATCCTCACTATACTAAAAGCAGCGTATTTTCGTCGTTTGCAAAACCGCCAAATCCACGCCCTATTTTTATACTCCTATAACCTATTTAGTGTACCACATCCTTGGCCGGAAATCAACTTTAAAATGCTCGTTATTTGGCTTGAGCGCTGGATTTTTGGCAGGTTTGCCGTGCCAGACCCCGCAGGCGGGATGTGCCGGATTTCTCAGCTATTCCGGGCTTTGGGCGGGCGGTCCGGCACAAGGCCGCAGACCAGACGCACCATCAGCGGGGTCAGCGGCAGCCACGCCGCAGTGCAGATGAGGTTGAACAGCGTATGCGCGTTGGCGATCTGCCGGGCAATGACTTCCAGCTCCGGCCCTTTGGGCGAGATCATTGCCACCAGACCCGCATACCACGGCAGCAGGGCACAGAACGCCGCCGCACCGGTCAGGTTGAACAGAGCGTGGGCCGCCGCCGCCCGTTTTGTGTCCCGGCTCTGCCCGATGGATGCCAGCACCGCCGTGACCGTGGTGCCGATGTTATCCCCCAACAGCACCGGCAGTGCCCCTGCAAGGCCCAGCAGACTGCCGCCTTGGGGGCCGGGCCGGGCCGCAACGCTCTGAAGCACTGCAATGGTGGCAGAGCTGCTCTGCACCGTCAGGGTCATGCAGAGGCCTGTCAGCAGGCCCAGCCACGGATGATGCCGTACCCGTGCCAGCCAGAGCACAAACACCGGGCTCTGTGCCAGCGGGGCCAGCGCCGTGCTCATACCGGCAATGCCCTCGAACAGCAGGCCAAAGGCGAACACCGCCCGGCCAATAGCCCGGCCCTTCTGCCCTGCACAGGCAAAGCAGAGCAGCAGCCCGGCCAGCAGAACAAGGCCGCGCACATCTTCCAGCCGGAAGGCCAGCAGCTGTGCGGTAATGGTCGTTCCGATGTTGCAGCCAAAGATCACCGGGACCGCCTGCCGCAGGGTCAGCAGGCCCGCACTTACAAAGCCCAGCACCATCACCGTGACTGCCGAGCTGCTTTGCAGCACCGCCGTGACCGCAGCCCCCGCCAGCACGCCCCGCACCGGGCTGCCGGTCACAGCGGCCAGCAGGCTTTTCAGGCGGCTGCCTGCCGCTGTTTCCAGACTGTGGCTGAGCGCATCCATGCCGTATAAAAACAGTGCCAAGCCGCCAAAAAGTGTAAAAATTCTTGTCAGGTTCTGTTCCACTGCCGCCGCCCCTCCCGCAGAAACGTTTCTTATTCTATTTATGCAGCTGCCGGGCGGTTCAGGCTTTCTGCCGCCCTCCCCTTTTTGTGAACTTTTTTAAAATTATCCTAAACTGCCCTTGCATTCTGGGTGCCGGAGGAATATTATTGTCAGGCGTTAATAGTTAACAGCTGTTAAGCATTTTGCAATGAGGAGGGATAGAATGTTGTACGAGACCGAAGCCGCCGCGAGCTTTCATGGTCTGTGCCATTTTTTTGGACGGCTGAGCAAGGCGTCCCGGGCCGGCATGAAGGCAGCTCTGCGGGGCTGTCCCAAGTGCCACTTTCCCATGCTGGAGGGTCTGGCTCACACGATCAGTACCCGCGGGCAGAACGGAGCGGTGTATGTTTCCGATTTTGCCCGGGAGGCACACCAGCCGCTGCCGGCCATCAGCCGCAGCCTGCGCCAGCTGGAACAGGACGGCCTTGTTCTGCGCGAAGCGGACCCGGCTGACCGGCGCAAAACGCTGGTGCGCATCACGCCGGAGGGCTATGCCGCCTGTGCCCGGTGTGAAGATGCACTCAGCGATTATTTTGCCTGCGTGATGGCCCGGCTGACACCGGAGCAGGTGCAGCAGATGAATACTTTGCGCGGCGCACTGATGGACGCCATCCTTGCGGAAAACGCTTCCCGTGAAGCAAAGAACAACGAAGGGAGAACCGAACTATGACGAAAATTTTCAAGCAGCTGGCCCGGCACTGGGCCGTCTGTCTTGTGGTGTTCGCGCTGCTGTTCGTGCAGGCGTACTGCGATCTTTCGCTGCCGGACTACACCAGCAGGATCGTGGACACCGGCATCCAGCAGGGCGGCATTGAAAGTCCCCTGCCGGAAACGATACGCCAGAGCACGCTGGATGCCCTCACGCTTTTGATGAGCGAAGAGGACGCTGATGCGCTCCAGAACGCCTACGGGTATTATCTTCAGGACGACGGCGTGCTGAAGCTGCGCACCGACCTGACCGATGACGAGCGCACCGCGCTGGAGGATGCCGTCACCACTCCGGACATCGTGCTGTATATGGCCGCCGCGAAGGCAGCGAACGCCCCCGCCGGGCAGGACACCATGGGCATGACCGGCCTTGCGGACCTGCAGGCCTCCGGTGCCGACCGCAATCCCGACACGGAAACCGAGACTGTGGCCCCCACGGATAGCGAGACCGTCACCCCCACTGCCGAAGATCTGGACACCGTATGCGCCCAGTTTGCCGCTATGAGCCAGATGCCCGGCTTCACCCGCGAAGCCGTCCAGCAGCAGCTGGCCGGTGCGTTTGCCAGCTTGGATGATACCCTGATGGAGAACCTCAAAAGTCAGTCCGTGCTGCTGGTGCAGCTGGAATACGAGGCACAGGGCGTTGCCCACGATGTGCAGATGCGCTACCTTTACCGCGTAGGCGGCCAGATGCTGGGCCTCACCCTGCTGATGGCGGCCGTGTCCATTGCTGTGGGCTTCCTCGCCTCCCGCGTGTCCGCCGCCATTGGCCGTGACCTGCGCCGAGAAACCTTTGCCAGTGTCATCGGATTCTCCAATGCAGAGATCGAGAATTTTTCCACCGCATCCCTCATCACCCGCACCACCAACGACATCCAGCAGGTGCAGTTCGTCTGCGTCATGCTGCTGCGCATGGTGGCCTATGCGCCCATTCTGGGCATTGGCGGCGTGCTGCATGTGCTGAACAGCAGCACCGGCCTTTCCTGGATCATTGTGCTGGACGTGGCCGTTCTTCTGCTGCTCATCCTCTTCCTGATGAACATTGCCATGCCGAAATTCAAGATCATGCAGAAGCTGGTGGACCGGCTGAACCTTGTCAGCCGCGAGATCTTGACCGGCATCATGCCGGTGCGCGCGTTCAGCCGCGAACGGTTTGAGGAGGAGCGCTTCGACAAGGCCAACAAAGACCTGATGAGCACCCAGCTGTTCACCAACCGTGCCATGGTGGCCATGATGCCCTTTATGACCCTCATCATGAACGGCACCAGCCTGCTCATCGTCTGGTTTGGCGGCAAGGCCATGGACACCGGCACCATGCAGGTGGGCGAGATGATCGCCTTCATCACCTACACCATGCAGATCGTCATGTCCTTCCTGATGCTGGCCATGGTGGCCGTCATGCTGCCCCGCGCCGGTGTGGCTGCGGAGCGTATCGATGAGGTGATCTGCACCAAAGCCACCATCAACGACCCGGACGAAGCTGCTGCAGAGCCCGCGCAGGAGCACAAAAACTGGCAGGGTGAGGTAGAGTTCCACGATGTGAGCTTCCGCTTCCCGGGTGCGGACAGCGATGCGCTGGAGCACATCAGCTTTACTGCAAAGCCCGGCGAGACCACCGCCATCATCGGCTCCACAGGCTGCGGCAAATCCACCCTGCTCAACCTCATCCCCCGCTTCTATGATGTGACAGGCGGCAGTGTGACCGTGGATGGCATCGATGTGCGCAATATGCCGCAGGCACAGCTGCACGACCTGCTGGGCTATGTGCCCCAGAAGGGTGTGCTGTTCAGCGGTACCATCGGCTCGAACCTGAAGTTCGGCGGGGAGCACATCACCGATGCCGACGTGAAAAAGGCCGCTGCCATTGCGCAGGCCACCGAGTTCATCGATGCAAAACCGCAGGGCTACGAAAGCCCTATCGCACAGGGCGGCTCCAATGTGTCCGGCGGCCAGAAGCAGCGCCTTTCCATCGCCCGTGCCATTGCGAAAAAGCCAAAGATCTACCTGTTCGATGACAGTTTCTCTGCCCTCGACTTCAAGACCGATGTAGCCCTGCGCCGTGCACTGAAAGCCCAGACCGATAACGCTACCGTTATCATTGTGGCACAGCGCATCTCCACTGTGCTGCATGCAAACCAGATCCTGGTGCTGGACGAAGGCCGTCTGGTGGGCAAGGGCACCCATGCCCAGCTGATGGCTTCCTGCCCGGAGTATCAGGAGATCGCCCGCAGCCAGCTGAGCCAGAAGGAGCTGGACCTCAAATCTCTGAATACCGAAAAGGAGGGTGATTGATATGCCAAGACCCGGACGCATGACGACCGAACGCGCCAAGGACTTCAAGGGCACCCTGCTGCAGCTTGTGCGCACCCTTGGCCGCTACCGCCTTTCGCTCGTTACCGCCATTGTATTTGCCATTCTTTCTACCATCTTCAATATTGCAGGCCCCAAGGTGCTGGCAAAAGCCACCACAGCCCTTGCCACCGGCTGGATCGCCAAGCTGCGCGGCACCGGCAGCATCGACTTTGTGTATATCGGCCGCATCCTGCTGTTTTTGCTGGGCATGTACCTGCTGAGCAGCGCATTCAGCTTTATTCAGGGCTGGCTGATGACCGGCCTTTCCCAGAAAGTCTGCTACGACTTCCGCCGCCAGATCAGCGAGAAGATCAACCGCCTGCCGCTGGCCTACTTTGAAAAGCGCACCGTGGGCGAGGTGCTGTCCCGCATCACCAACGATGTGGACACGCTGGGCCAGAGCCTGAACCAGAGCATCACCCAGCTCATCACCAGCGTGACCACCATGATCGGCGTGCTGGTCATGATGCTGTCCATCAGCCCGAAGATGACCCTGATCGCCCTGCTGATCCTACCCGTCTCGCTGGTACTTGTGCTCATCGTAGTTCGGTTCAGCCAGAAATACTTCAAGTCCCAGCAGGCCATTCTGGGCGTCGTAAACGGTCAGGTGGAAGAAGTCTACTCCGGCCACAACGTGGTCAAAGCCTTCAACCGTGAGGCCGTGGTGCTGAACGACTTCAACGCCGCCAACGACAAGCTGTATGAATCTGCGTGGAAAAGCCAGTTCCTTTCCGGCCTGATGATGCCCATTATGAACTTTGTGGGTAATCTGGGCTATGTGGCGGTGGCCATCGTGGGCAGCATTTTTGCGGCAAACGGCACCATTACCATCGGTGACATTCAGGCCTTCATCCAGTACGTCAAGAACTTCACCCAGCCCATCCAGCAGCTGTCGCAGGTGAGCAATATGCTGCAGAGCATGGCCTGCAGGCTGAAGTGTCTTCCTTTGAGGACGGGGCGGCGGCTGCAGAAAACTATGAGCCGGGCTGGGACATCCTCTTTATGGACGTGGAGATGCCGGGGCTGGACGGCTTCGGCGCGGCGGAAAAGATACGGGCCGTGGACGGGGACGCCGTGCTGGTGTTCGTGACCAACATGGCGCAGTACGCTATTCGCGGGTATGAGGTCGACGCCCTGGATTTTGTGCTCAAACCGGTCAATTATTACCAGTTCAGCACCAAACTGGCCCGCGCTTTGCAGCGGGTGCAGCGCCGCAAAGGCGGGCAGATTGCATTACAGACCGCTGGGGGCGTGCAGCTGCTGAACACCGAGGACATCTACTGGCTGGAAACGCGGGACCGTATGCTGCATTACCATACCTCCACCGGGGTATGGTCCGTGCGTTCCAGCCTGCAAAATGCTGAAAAGCAGCTGGCCCCCTACCACTTTGCCAAATGCAACCAGTGTTACCTTGTCAATCTGCGGTATGTGCGGGCGGTCCAGAACGATATGGTCCAGGTTGGGGAGGACCGGCTGGAGATCAGCCGCCGCCAGAAGGCCGCGTTCCTGACTGCCGTGGCGTCCTACATGGGAGGTGTCCTGTGAAGAGTGTATTGGGCGTGGCGTT
>OLYY01000603.1_pt1 | contig 14641 bp, 13 predicted proteins | sample 1673561 | NCBI WGS metagenome assembly OLYY01 (sample SAMEA103958115, study PRJEB25191) | human gut metagenome | biome: human-associated habitat [ENVO:00009003]; feature: intestine environment [ENVO:2100002]; material: feces | place: Germany | collected 2013/2015
GCGGCGGTTTCTTCAATCGTGCCGTCTGTCGGGATGACGACGTTCGCCCGGCGCGCCTTTTCTGCCGTGTCCATTTGGCTGCGCAGGCGGTTTTCCGCTTCTGCGCGGGTGAAGCCGTCGCGCGCCATCAGGCGGGCAAGCTGCGTCTCGCGGGGGAGCGACGCGCACCAGACCGTGTTGCACAGCCCGTCCAGCCCGGCTTCGTAGAGCAGCGGCATGTCCAGCACGCAGATTTTCGCGCCGCCCTCCTTCGCGCGGAGGATTTCCCGTTCAATCATCTCCCGCAGGAGCGGCTGCATCAGGTCATCCAGCGCATGACGGCGCTCGTCGCTGGCGAAAATGAGGCTGCCCAGCGCGCGGCGGTCAAGCGTTCCGTCCGCGTGGAAAACCTCGCTGCCGAATTCTGCGCGAATCGCGGGCAGTGCCAGCCCGCCCGGCTGCGTCAGCGCGCGGGAGAGCTGATCGCCGTCGATGATGGTGGCGCCGAGCGACTTCAGCGTGAGCGAAATGGTGGATTTTCCGCAGGCAATACCGCCTGTCAGACCGATGATGCGCATGAGAATATCCCTCCTTTTGGGCGCGCAGGTTTGCTTATCAAACGAATCAGCGCGCCAAAAGACTGCATTTCAATCCACGCTCCCCACGCGGGGAGCGAAAGCGCAAAGCGACAATTCTGCCTACCCAAACCATACGCTTTGCACAAAAAGTATACGAAAAATCAACCGACAATGAAGCAAAACACCCCGGCAGGGCGTTTTTTTCGCGTCCTGCCGGGAGGTTTGGGGGAAAATCAAATCTTCGTTTCCAGCAGCTTCTTTTTGAGGTCGTTTTCCATCTGATAGAGCGTCTTTTCGGCTTCGACGCGCTTGGTGTGGCCTTCCTGCTGGATGGTCATCACCTCGCTGATGGTGTCGATGAGGCTCTGGTTCGTCTGCACGAGCGTCTCGATGTCGATGATGCCGCGCTCGGATTCCTTTGCCGTCTCGATGGTGCTCATTTTGAGCGTCTCGGCGTTCTTCTTCAGCAGCTCGTTGGTCATGTTCGTGACCGCGCGCTGCGCCTGCATCGCCTGCTGCGTGTGGTGCAGCCCAAGCGCCAGCACCATCTGGTTCTTCCACAGCGGCAGCGTGTTGGAAATGGTGGATTGAATGCGTTCCACCAGCAAGCTATCATTGTTCTGCAAAAGGCGAATCTGCGGCGCCATCTGCATGGATACCTGACGGGTCAGCTTCAGGTCGTGCAGCTTTTTCTCGAAGCGGTCGCACTGCGCGGCAAGGTCGTTCGCCTTCTGCGCGTCCATCGCGTCGCCGGATTCTGCCGCCTTCGCCATCAGCTCCTTCAATTCGCCCTCGCGCACGCGCTGCAATTTCTCTTCGCCCGCGATGATGTAGAGCGTCAGCTGGCGGAAATACGCCGTGTTCTGGTCGTACAGGCGGTCGAACATGGCAACGTCCTTAAGCAGCTGCGCCTGATACCCTTCCAGCGAGGTCGCGATATTTTCGACGTTCACGTTCGCCTTGCTGTAGCGCGCCTTCATGCGCTCAATGCGGTTGTCGGCACTGTGGAAGATTTTGAAGATGCCCTTGGGTTCTTCCGCGTCCGCCTCAAAGCCCTTCAGTTCAACGACGAGGTTTTCCAGCATCTTGCCGACTTCGCCCGTGTCCGACGTGCGGACGGCTTGCAGCGCGCTCTCGGAGAAATCGCTGATGTGTTTTTGCGCATCCGCGCCGAAGAGCAGTACATGGTCAGGGTTGGTGATGTCCAGCTTGGTCAGAAAGTCCTCAATCGCGGCGCGCTCGGCGGGGGTCAGCTGGCTCTGGTCGAGGCGGGGCGCGGTCGCTTGGGCGCTGGTCTGCGGCTGCGCGGCGGCAGCGGTCGGCACGGCAAGCGGTTCAGCTGTGGTCGATGCGGGGGCGGCGGGCTGCTGCTGAATGCTCTGCGCGGGGGCTGCGGACGGCGCGACGGGATCGGGAACATCCGGCGTGAGGGAAAGCATCGGGAACTGATCAGCCATGGGAAAATCCTCCTCGTGTATATTGATAATTGTTAATTTTGATAGAACTTCTTCTGTTGCCGGTCGGCTTCGGGAATATCCTCCTCCGGCATTTTCAGCACGGGTGCGCCCTGATTCATTTGCCGCGCCGCCGCCGTGCCAGATGTGTGCAAATCCGCCTGCTGCGTCGAATAGGGGACAGACGCGTTCTGCTGCTGCCGGTTCGCCTCTTTCAGCGATTCGGACAGCACACTCTCCATGTAGCCGTCGCGCTTGAGCATCTGTTCCAGCACGTCCATGTCCGCGCTCATGTCCAGCATGTCGTCCTTGTGCATGGCGTCAAGCTGCTTCTGCGCGGCTTGCAGAATCATATCCAGCGCGTGGATGAGGTTCTCGCGCGTCGTGTTCATCTCGCTGTACGACACGCCGCGGGTTTTCATCGTGCGGTAGGACTGCAGGAGCTTGAGCGTCGTGGGCAAATAGTAGCTCATGAACTTGCGCATCCGGCTGGCTTCATTGGGGTCATCGACGACTGTCTGCAGCATCTTGCGCACCAATTCATCAAGGTCTTTCAGCCGCCGGGTCATCACGAACTCGTCAATTTGCTCGCGCTCGGCGGCAATCTGGCTGAGCAAGTCCAGCCCGCCGGCGACGACTTCCTTCGCGCGCTGATCCTCCGGCGTACCCACCTGAATCACCGGCTCTTCCTTCACGCGCTCGCCATTCTCGGTGTGCAGCCCATCCAGCGGCGTCGCCATCGTCTCAATCAGCTTCTTCAGCCCGGAGGCAATGGCAAATCCGCCGACGAACCGCCAGAAGCCGGGAATCGGCAGAGAAATAATCCCCAGAAATGACACCCAGAACGCAATCTGACCGGCGATAACCGCTTTGGTTTCCTTTTTCTTCTTGGACTTGCTCATGGAAGTCTCCTTACTCCTCAATCAATCGCGGGATGCTGTCATTATATCGGAAAGCGGCGCGGATGCGCAAGGGGAAGCGGCGGAAAAATACGCTTTGCCGCCTGAAAAATACACTGTGACCGCGCAAAACACAGCAACCCTTTCTATTATAGCACACTTCCCGGGCAAAAGGAAAGCACAAAAGATGAGAATTTCATGAAACTTGCGCGTTCTGCCGGGGGAGAATTGCGCATACCTTGTCCCGAACAACCGAAAGGAGGAAAACGCGGTGGATGCGCAGCTTCGGAAGGAAACGGTGACGATGGAGCAGGTGACGGCACACGGCGCGTCACAGGCGGTGGTGGAAGGCGAAATTACGCTGCCCGGCGGTCTGCGGGAGGAAACGCACGTGCTGCACGCGGGCGGGATGGCGGTGGTGGACAGCGCCGAAAGTGGGGCTGACCGCGCGACGCTCTCCGGCAAGGTGATTTTCCACGTCCTCTACACGCAGGGCGCGCCGAATCAGGTGCATGTGGTGGAGGCGACGGCGGACTTTATCCACCAGTGCGATTTGCCGGGCGCGCAGCCGAAAGGTCGCGTACAGGCACAGGCGAGGGTGGAGCATGTGGATGCCTCAGTGCAGGGCGGGCGGCTGAATATGCGCGCGATTGTGCAGCTGGATGCCCTCGGCGCGTCCACGCAGGCGCTGGAGGTGCTCACAGGGGTGAATGCGCCGGGCGGCGCGGAAGTCGCCACGCAGGAGATTGCCCTGCGTCGAACCGTCGCCAGCGGACAGGCGGATACGCTGCTCCGGGAGGAATTTGAGCTGCCGGAGGGCTTACAGGTGCGCGAGACGCTCTGCGCGGACGCGGCGGCGCAAATCAGCGATATCACGGGCGGACAGGGGCGAATCGGCGTGGAGGGCACGGTGACCATTTTGGCGGTGCACGCCAGCGATTTGCCCGGCAAGCCGCTTGTCGTCACGCACCATGAGGCGCCGTTCAGCCAGACGCTCGAACTCAGCGGCGAAAGCGGTGATTTGCTTGATGCCGTGCAGGGGACGGCGGACACGCAGGAGAAGCTGACTGTCCTGCGCGATGCGTACAGCTATCAGGGTGCGGCGCTGACCTTTTCCGGGCGCGACGTGGTGATTCGCACGGGGCAAAGGCGCGCCTCTGCCGCTGAATCCGGCAAGACGACGCTGCTCCTGCCCGACGGCACGCCCCCTGTGCGCGGGATGCTCGCCGCGTTTGCCACGCCCATCATGACCGCGCAGGACAGCACGGGCAGCCGCTTGAACACCGAGGGGATGCTCGAAATCACCCTGCTGTACATGACCGACGAGAACACCGCGCCCGTGACCGTGCATCAGGAAACGCCGTTCCGCACGTCCTTTGCCGTCTCTGCCGCGCCGGACAGCATCATTACCCTGACGGCGGATGAGGTGGAAGCCACGCCGATTACCTCCGACCGCGTGGAACTGCGCTACGTCCTCCGCCTGACCTGCGACGGCGTGGAGACGCAAAGTGCGCACCTGTTGACCGACGCGCAGGAGGAAGCGGCGGATGAGGTGGACGACGGGCTGTACCTGTGTTATTGCCAGACCGGCGAGGATTGGTGGACGCTGGCGAAGGAATACCGCGTGCCGCAGGAAAAGCTGCGGCGACTGAATCCCGATTTGCCGGATGCCCTCAAAGCGGGCACGGGTGTGGTGGTGTGGAAGAAGAGCCCATAAGCAAACAGGTCGGAGGCAATCGCGCTTCCGACCTGCTTTGGCATATCAAATTTGTTCGATGACGCTCTCCATGCACGTTTCGCACCGAAACACCCTGTCATACCGCTTTTTCAGCGCCGCAAACGCCGCGTCCGCCGTGTCTTTTGTCTCGAACGCGCCGAACACCGCCGACCCGCTCCCGGTCATCAGCGAAGCCGCCGCGCCGAAATTCCGCAAATCCGTAATCGCATCCGCAATTGCTGGACGCATCTGCTCGCTCACCGGCTGCAATACGTTCCCCAGCGCCGGGGACAGCACGCGCAAATCCCCATCCGCCAAAGCCGCCTGCGCCGCGTCATTGTCCGGACGGAACGAAACCGCCTGCGCGTGGTATGCCGCAAATACGTCGCGCGTCGAAAGTCCGCCGCACGGCTGAATCACCACCAGCGGGAAGCAGCGCCCGCAGGGGAGTCCCTGCATTGCTTCCCCAATGCCGCGGGTGCGGGTCAATCCGCCGCGGATGCAGAACGGCACGTCCGCCCCCAGCGTCAAGCCGACATCTTCCAGCTCCGCCCGCGTCAGCCCGGTTTCCCATAGGCGATTCAGCCCCACCAGCACGCCTGCCGCGTCGCTGCTGCCGCCGCCCATGCCCGCCCCAACGGGAATGTGCTTCACAACGTGGATGCGCGCCCCCAAAGGACACCTTGTTGCCTTTTGCAGCGCCCGTGCTGCCCGCAGCGCCAGATGATGCTCGTCCGCCGGGAGCAGCGGCGTGCCGCCCGTCGTCAGCGTGATGATGCCATCGGTCGTCTTCTCCAGCGTGATTTCGTCGGCAAGCGTCACGCTCTGCATCAGCATGTCCATCAGGTGGTAGCCGTCCGCCCGCCGCCCGGTAATATCCAGCGTCCAGTTGATTTTCGCCCGTGCTCCAATCCGCAGCATAGCTTTTGCCCTCCACAAAAGTGTCTTTCCTCTATCATACGCCAAACGCGGTGATTGTGCAAGGCGAAAAAATGTGCTATACTATAAGCGCCGCCGACAAAAGGCGGCAAACCACACGTTCGGATACAGTCCGAGAGGAGCAGAAGTGAAGAAACAGGATAAAACGCCCGTGCTGATTAACCTGGTCAGCACCATCCGCGACGAAGAGGGCGAGCAGGAAGCGCCGATGCAGCTGTTCTGCCGCGGAGAACTTAAGAAAACCGCCAGCGGCTATCTCATCCGCTATCAGGAGTCCATGCCGACGGAGGATGACAGCGAGATGGTGACGAGCGACGTGATTCTGTCGCTGTCCGAGCACCGCGTGACCATGAGCCGTCCCGGCGAATACGGCACGACGATGGTGTTCGTAAAGGATCAGCGCTTTGAGGGCGCGTATCACACGCCGTTCGGGGATATGGCGATGGCGGTGTTCCCGACGCAGGTCAAGTGCCGCGCGGCGGACGATGCCGGGATGGTGCACCTCGAATATCAGCTGGATGTGCAGGGGCGCTTCACCGCCATGCACACCATTCACATTGACTATTGCGCGACGGGGGCGCAGTAAGGATGCTGTCGGCGCTTCGGCAGGAGCTGCAGGAGATGCTGGCAACCGTGCCGACGCTTCGCCGTCCGGCGCTGCGGCGGTCGGAGGACGCGAACGCGCTCTTCGCGACGGATTTGCCGCTTTTGGCGGACGCGGCGGATTTCTGCCGACTGGCAGAGAAGCACGGCTGGCAGACGTGGATGCAAGGCGGCTGGCTGCTGCTGGACAAGCTGCCGAATCCGCCGGATATGCCGCTGCAAATCCCCGGTGCGCCGGGTGAACTCGGCTGCTGTCTGTCGCTGCTTGCGCGCCATCCGGATGATACGGTGGACGACACGCTGCTTCGGGCGCTGCTGAAATCGGCGGATGCGGGCGGTCAGGCGATGGAGAAATACTGCCGTATGCTGCATCGGGATTTAGCGGCGCGCTTGCGGACGCACAATCCGCTGCCGGGACGCTTGCTGCCGTACCTTTGCCGCGCGGCAGAAGAAAGGACGGGAAATCCATGATTATCAGCTGTATGGGGCACGCAAAATTTGTCATTGAGCTGGACAACGGCCTCCGCATCGTCACTGATCCGTATGATGCGTCGTGCGGCTATCCTGTGACGGCGAATCCGGCGGATGTGGTGCTGGTGTCGCATCAGCATCATGACCACAACGCGGTCGAGACGATTCCGGGGAATCCGCGCGTGATTGACCGGGCGGGGGATTTTGACCTCGGCGGCGGCGCGGCGGTGCGGGCGATTGAGGCGTACCACGATGAGCAGCAGGGGAAGCTGCGCGGCAAGACGCTGCTGTTCTGCCTGAAGGCGGAAGGGCTGACGGTGATGCACCTTGGCGATTTGGGGCACATGCTGACGACGGAACAGCGGTTGCTTTTGGGCAGTGCGGATATCGTGATGCTGCCCGTCGGCGGGTACTACACGATGGACGCGAATATGGCGAAGCAGGTGGCGGATGTGCTGCACGCGCGGGTGATTCTGCCGATGCACTACAAGACGGAAGCGAATGCGTCGTGGCCGATTGCGCCGGTGACGGACTTCCTGCGCCTGTATCCGGAGAAAGCGGAGGAGCTGCCGCTGCTGCGGGTGTCGGCGGGGGATTTGTCGTGCCAGCCGCACTTGATGGTGCTGATGCCGCTGAGTTTGGGGAATGTCAAAGCGTAATGAAAATGCCATCGGGAGCGAATTGCTTGCCCGATGGCGATTTTTTGCTTTTGGGGAATATGATTGGGGATTATTGCGGTTGATTTATGCCGTGATTTGGGAAAATAAAGGTACAGTAACGATGAGTAGTTTCAATACAATTCAAGAAACATGGGTGCGAACCGAAGGGGTCGAGGGGGCGATCGCAGACTTCGTCTGTTTTCACTGCCCCCTCGTCGCCTCTGCGGAGGCGAACCCCCTGCCGCTCATGGCGCAGTCAATTCCTCCTCAATCCCATTCGCGCTGATTGTCAGCGGGCGGCGCAGCATCCACACGGCGATAATCAGCACCGCCGCGTAGACCGCGCTGCCGGTCAGCCGCGTCATCAGCAGACGGAAAGAACCCTGCGCCGTGCCGAAGCGGTCAATCAGCGCCGATTGCAGCGTCAGCAGCGACAACAGCGCCGCGACGAGCGAAAGCACCTTCGCTGCCGAGAGAATCGGACTGCCGAGCTTGCGGAAGCGAATCAGGTTCGAGATGGCAAGAAACATCATGACGAAGGTGTAGAGCGCGGAGAGGTAAATCAGGTGGCCGGGCAGCGCGGAGACGGATTGCCCCGACACCATCAGCAGCGTTAAGCCGCCAATCGGCACATTCAGCGCCAGCAACGACCACGCGACGCGCCGATAGCAGCGGGATTCGTGGCGCGGCAGGGCGTCCGGCGGCAGCTTCCGCCCGCGGTGGTGCGAGAGCGTCAGGTCGGTGCGGACGATGGCGAGCATCAGCGTGTAGATGCCCAGCGACAGCAGCCACATCGACCCGCTTTGCAGACCAATCAGCAGGTTATAAGCCGCGTAAAGGTAGTTAAGCACCATCACCAGCTGCAAATTTACGCTGGCGCGGAAGATTCGGTCTTGCTTGTACTGCACCGCCAGCGCGCTGCCCAGCAACAGCCCCAGCGTACGGCGGAGGCACTTGCTGCCCGGATTTTCTTTGGGAGAAGCAGATGATTTGAAAAGCATCGTCGTTTCCTCATGAGAAAGCAGATTGCCAAAGCGCTTTCCCTTGGGCAAGTTCAACACGGAGCGGGCAAAATCCTGCTTGATACCGCAAAAAAGTGCAAACGAAAACAGGACACCGCCGAAGCAATGCCCTGTTATCTCTCGTGATAGCTCGTGAGAAGCAGCTGTCTCGAAAATTAGTTGAGACCGAAGCGCTTCTTGAAACGATCGACACGTCCGCCGGTATCCACCAGCTTCTGCTTGCCGGTGTAGAAGGGATGGCACTTAGAGCAGATATCCACTCGAAGTTCCTTCTTGGTCGAGCCGGTTTCAAACGTCTCACCGCACACGCAGCGAACGATGCACTTGCCGTAGTTGGGATGGATCTTTTCCTTCATTGCGATTTCACCTCTTTCGCGTATGCAATGATCAGCTTATTCAGCCGCAGAAATCATTGTATCATATTTGCCGGGGGATTGCAAGCCTTTTTTCTCTGAATCCGAAACTTTTTTCTGCTTTTTTGGGAAGCAAGGCGGATTACTGCTTCATCAGCGCCGCCCAGTCCTTGATGCGGACAAGCAAATCCTCATTGTTGGTCGTCTTTTCCAGCATCGACAGCAGCTGCGGAATCATGTCCACCGCGCGCAGGCTGCCCAGCATCTCGTGGATGAGCTTGATGCCGTCCAGCTGCTCCTTGCTGGCGATGAGTTCGGCGCGCTTTGTGCCGGAGAGCAGCAGATTGACCGGGGGATAAATGCCCGCGCGCGCCGCCGCCGTGTCCAGCACCAGCTCCATATTCGCCGTGCCCTTCAGGTCTTCCGCGATGGAGTCATCCACGCGGCTGCCCGTTTCGATGTTCATGACGGCGAAAATCGTCAGCGAACCGCCTTCACGCAGGCAGCGCGCCGCGCCGAAGAGCTTCTTCGCTTTTTGCAGGCTTACCGGATTCACCATGCCGATGGTCTGCCGCCCCTGCTGAACAGCCGCGGTTGTGTAAACCTTGGAGAGGTAGGTCAGGCTGTCCACCAGCAGAATCACGTTTTTCTTCATTTCCACCAGCCGCTCGGCGCGCTCCAGCACCATGTCGGTGATGCGCAGATGATTTTCCGGCGTCTGATCGAAGGTGGAGGCAATCACCTCGCCGTGCGTGTGGTCACGGTAGAGCGTCGCGTCCTCCGGCGTGCCGCCCAGCAGCAGCGTCATCACCACCGCATCCGGATGGCAGATGCTGGCTGCGTTGGCAATGGAGGACAGCAGATGCGCCTTGTCCACGGCAGGCGGGCAGTGAATCAGCGCGCGCTGACCAAAGCCAATCGGCGCAACGAGGTCAATCAGGCGCATGTCAAGGAACTCATTGCTGCCGCCTTCCACTTCGAGGGTGATGTGCTCGTGCGGATAGCAGGGCGTCAGGGCGTCAAACGCGGGGCGGTTCGCCACCGAATCAGCGGGGCAGCCGTTGACCTCGGTGATGTAGAGCATGGCGGAGTACTTGTCGCCGTCGCGCTGGGGACGTACCTTGCCGGTTACGAAGTCGCCCGTGCGGAGATAGAAGCGGCGAACCTGCGCCATCGAGACGTAAATATCGCGATTGCTGGGGGTGAGCGACGCGCCGCGCAGGAAGCCGTAGCCGTCCGGGTGCAGCTCCAGAATGCCCGAACCATCCTGACATTCCGCCGGGGAGAGCATGTCGCTCGGCGAACACGCCCACATGCTCTGCAAGTCTGACGGCACGTCGCGCTGGGGACTGTTGAAGCTGGGCTGACGGGCGCGGCCGCTGTCAAAGGCGCTCGGCGCATCGTAGGAACGGGAATAGCGGGGAGCGTCCGTGCCGAAGGCGGAACGCGGCGCATCCGTGCCATAGGCAGGGCGGCGGTCGGGCAGGTCACTGCCGTACGCGGGACGGCGATCAGGCACATCCGAGCCATAGGCAGAGCGGCGATCGGGCAGGTCATTGCCGTACGTCGGGCGGCGGTCAGCCCAGCTGCTGGCCGTGCGGGGCGCGTCATACGAGCGGTCATTCGTAGAATCCGCCTGCGCCGCCGGGCCGAAGCGCGTGTAGTTTACCGGACGCGCCGGGCGGGCAAAGTCGTTCCCCTGCGGACGTGCCGGGCGATTGCCAAACGAATTGCTGGATGCCTGATATGCAGGCTTGCTGCCGAAGCGCGGCGGTGTCGCGGGCGCCTGATACGCCGGGCGGAAGCCACTTATGGCGGGACGCGCATCCGATGCGGGCTGTGCGGGCGCAGCGGTTTTTTCTGCTTCCGGCTTGGACGCGGCGACCGCAGATGCGGCGCCCGCGGGTGCGGCGACCGCGGGTGCGGCGACCGCGGGTGCGGAAGTTTCCGGTTTGGCGGCGGCAGGTACGGGCTGCTTGTTGGCAGGCGCGGGGGATTCCGACGGCTTCTCATCCTTCACGGCAGCGGGAACCTCGGCTTTTTCCACGGGGGATTCCTGTTTGTCGTCAGACTTTGGAATGGGGGTGAAATCCATCGGCACAGCGGGGATGTCGCTGTATTTCGCGTTGCGCGCGCGGTCGAGTTTCTCGACGATACCTGCCTTGGAAATGCCCGCGCCGAGCTGCACGCCCATGGCTTTGGCAACCTTGCGCAGCTCCAGCACCGTCAGCTGACTAAAATCTTGATTCTTCCATTCGGACATAGCTTGAAAAAGCCTCCTTGCTCTCCCAAATCTCTGTAATCTATATTATCCGTTACGGCTGTTCATTGCGGGCGACGATGAAGTCGCGGTGCACTGCCTGCTCGACGAAATGCGAAAAGTCGTCATACGGCGGCTCGGTCAGCGGCGTGAAGCCTGCGTTTTGCAGCAGCGTCAGCAGCGTATCCTTGCGCAGCGTCAGCGTGTTGAAGGAAATCGCCGCCGCGCCGCCGGGTTTGAGCGCCCGCCGCCACGCGGGGAGGATGCGCTCCAGCAGCTTGGAGAAGCTCTCCGCCTTTTTCCCGTTCTGCGGCGCGTGCTGCACGCCATAGGGAAGGTCGCAGACGAGCAAATCCGCCGGACGCTTCTTCAGCAGGTCGCCGACAAGCCCGCTGTCCCCCTCCGCCAGCATCAGCGTGCGCACATCATCCGCCGTGAAATGCTCCTTCGTGTCACTGAAGGTGTATTCGGCAATCGGCACGGCGGTCTTTTGCAGCGTGCGGCTGCTCTGCGCGAGGCGGTGCTTCAGGCGGTGGAATTGCAGATAATTGCTGAAATAATCCGCCGCTTCCTTCAAATCCTTGCGGTCTATGTCGAGGCAGACGGCGTTCATGCCGTTTTGCAGGGCGACGAAGCCGGTTGTGCACTTGCCGCACATGGGGTCAAGCACGGTCAGCGGCTGTTCTGCGAGGGCGAAATCACTCGCGGCACGGGCGCAGTTCATCATCATATGGGTGAACGCGGCGCTCGTTTTGCCTTTGTACTTCAAAATCTCCGAGAGGTCGTCGGGCAGATAGGCAGTGCGCGGCCAATCCAGCGGGCGCAGCAGACCGCCATCCACGCACTCGAAGAGCATCAGACGTGTGCTGTGCGTGCCAAGCAGCGCAAGGGCTTCAGGAGTCAGCGCCTTCGCAGAGAAAGTCAGGCATGGTACGCCGCCGATGGTCGTCACCTGCGTTTCAGCGGGCAGGGAAAGCGCACACAGCAAACAGGTCAACTCGGCTTGACCAAGTTTGACCTGCGCGTCACGGTAGCGGATATTCGCGTGTGGGGCTAACTGCAAGCAAAATTGCATAGAAGAAACATACTCCTTAGCGCAGTAAAATCAGGGTATCAAAAAAGGCACACGAAAAAAGAATAATGATGTAAAAAAATCAGCCAGCAGGGACGTAAAGTGCAAAATCACCATATAGAAAGGCATGAGAAACCTGCTGTTGCCAATAGTATAGCAAAATTAGCGCGATTATGCAAGGGGCGAGAGGAAAGATTTTTCATAATGCGGAATTAAAAAGAAAACCCCTTCCGAGGAAAAACCTCGAAAGGGGAATGCCATTGCGCACAATCAGCACATTAGCGGCGAAGGGCAAAGAACCCTTACAGCCGGACCACTGAGAAATGCCGCGGGGCAATGATGACAAAAGCCATCAATACTTGCGCTTGCGGGCAGCTTCGGCCTTCTTCTTGCGCTTGACGCTGGGCTTTTCGTAATGCTCACGCTTACGAACTTCCTGAATCACACCACTGCGGGCGCACTGACGCTTGAAGCGCTTCAGAGCACTCTCCAGGGATTCATTCTCACGGACGCGTACCTCGGACACTGTTATCCCTCCTTTCGCTCATCTCGCCTTGACATCAGCCACATAGACAGACGGATGGCGAACCGTATAGCTATTATAGCAAAAGATGATGCGCACGTCAATGCCTAATTGCAAATTTCCGAAAAAAATCTCCTGAAAATTGCGGATTTACGCGTTGCGGACGATGCTTTCCAGCACATTGACCATTGCTTCCATCGCCTCGACGGTAATCATTTCCTTTCTGCCGTGGAAATTATAACCGCCGGTGGAGAGATTCGGGCAGGGCAGCCCCATGTAGGACAGGCGCGCGCCGTCCGTGCCGCCGCGGATGGGGGAGATGATGGGGGTCACGCCGTTTTCCTCAAACGCCGCTTTCGCCTTCTCCACCACGTCCATGTGCTGCTCCATGATTTCGCGCATGTTGCGGTAGCTGTCGCGGATGACGCACTCGAATGTCCCCGCGCCCCACTTCTGGTTCAGGTAGTCGGTAATCTGCTGCACGGTCGCCTTGCGCGCGTCGAACTTCTGCGCGTCGTGGTCGCGGATGATGTACTGCAGCGTCGCCAGTTCCTCGTCGCCCTCCATGTGCATCAGGTGGTAGAAGCCCTCGTAGCCGCAGGTGTGCGCGGGCGTTTCCGCCGGGGGCAGCATACTGTTCCACTCAATGGCCATCAGCAGGGCGTTGCGCATCTGGTCCTTCGCGCTGCCGGGGTGGATGTTCACGCCGTGTACCTTGATGGCGCACGACGCGGCGTTGAAATTCTCGTACTCCAGTTCGCCCAGCGCGCCGCCATCCACCGTGTAGGCGTAATCCGCGCCGAAGCCTGCTACATTGAAGTGATCCGCGCCGCTGCCGATTTCTTCGTCCGGCGTGAAGCCGATGCACACCGTGCAGTGCTCCGGCGCATCGGGGGCGGTCAGCCGCTTGCACAGCGCCATAATTTCCGCCACGCCCGCCTTATCATCCGCGCCCAGCACGCTGTCGCCGCTGGTGACAATCAGCTCCTGCCCCTGCAAGGCCTTCAGGAACGGGAAGCCGTCGATGACCACGCCGTTTTTGAGCGTGATGGCGCTGCCGTCGTAGTGTTCGATGATGACGGGGTGCGTCGGGCCCTTCACGCCGTCGGATGTATCCATATGCGAAATCAGCCCGACTTTCGCCGGATGATTGCCCTTGGCGGGAATCGTCGCGTACACATAGCAGTGGTCGTCTACGCGGGCGTTTTCGATGCCCATTGCATGCAGCTCGTCCACCAGCATTTTTGCCAGCACCCACTGGTTCGGCGTGGACGGGCAAGTGCCGCTCGTCTCGCTGGAGGTCGTTTCAATCTGGACATACCGCAGGAAATTTTCTTTGACGTTGGACATGGGAAACCCTCCTTATATAATGTAGATTTTGTGGATGATGTGGATTTTTGCCGTCGCTGACCGGGCTTGGCGTTTCACAAAGGCGAAAGCACTTTATTCCGCGTGATGATGCAGCGCCGCGATTGCGGTCTGAATCCCATCCACCGCCGCGGATACGATGCCGCCCGCGAACCCCGCGCCTTCGCCCGCCGGGTACAGGCCATCCACCCGCTCCGCCATCAGCGTCTCCCGATTTCGGGGCAAACGCACCGGCGACGACGAGCGCGTCTCCACGCCTGTCAGCAGCGCATCCGGATGCGCAAAGCCGTGCAGCTGCCCATCCATCCGCCGAATGCCGAACTTCAAGTCCTCGATGATGAAATCAGGCAGACATGCGCGCAAATCCGCCGGCACAACGCCCGGACGGTAGGTCGGCTGCACGTCGCCAAGGCGCGTTGTGGCGCGGTCGTGCAGCAAATCCTCCACACGCTGCACCGGCGCTTTGTACCCGCCGCCGCCAAGCCGGAACGCCGCCTGCTCAATGCTCCGCTGCCACACGAAGCCCGCCAGCGGGTGATCATCGCCAAAGTCCTCCGGACGCACGCCCACCAGCAGCGCACTGTTCGCGTTTTCGCCCGCGCGCGCGTGGTAGCTCATGCCGTTGACGCACAGACCATCCGGCTGACTTGCCGCCGCAATCACCTCGCCGCCCGGACACATGCAGAAGGTGTACGTCCCGCGGCCGTCAGGCGTATGGACGGCGAGCTTGTAGTCCGCCGCCTT
>OLYY01000605.1_pt1 | contig 14592 bp, 20 predicted proteins | sample 1673561 | NCBI WGS metagenome assembly OLYY01 (sample SAMEA103958115, study PRJEB25191) | human gut metagenome | biome: human-associated habitat [ENVO:00009003]; feature: intestine environment [ENVO:2100002]; material: feces | place: Germany | collected 2013/2015
AAAAGCCGAATCACTTTGCAGTCCGTCAGTATAAAAAATACAAGCTGGCTGCCGGTGTTGTATGCTCTAAAAGACTTCTTAATCAAGCGGTTGGGAAGTCTCTTAGAACACACAACCTAAAACCGAAGAAAGGAGCGCAAGTTATGAGAAAAAATGAGAAAATCACAGCTCTGTACGAACGACTGAGCCGTGATGACTTTGGCAAAGATGATGACCAACAGCGTGAGAGCAATTCCATATCCAATCAAAAGGCAATGTTGGAGGAGTTCGCCGCACGGCAGGGCTTTACAAACATTGTCCATTTCACGGACGATGGCATTAGTGGTACTTGCTTTGACCGTCCCGGATTTTTAGCAATGATGAAAGAAGTGGAAGCCGGGAATGTGGAGTACCTGTGTATCAAGGACATGAGCCGCATGGGTCGTGACTATCTGAAAGTCGGTCAGATTATGGAAATCCTGCGTCAGCGTGGCGTTCGCCTTATCGCCATCAATGACGGCGTGGACAGTGCCAGAGGGGACGATGATTTTACCCCTTTCCGCAACATTATGAACGAGTATTACGCCAGAGACACCAGCCGTAAAATCCGTTCCACTTTCCAGTCCAAAGGCAAGTCCGGCAAGCACCTCACAGGCACGGTCATTTACGGCTATCTCTGGAACGAAGCCAGAGACCAATGGTTGGTTGACCCCGAAGCCGCCGAGGTGGTCAAGCGCATCTTTGCCATGACGATTGACGGCTACGGTCCGTATCAGATCGCCAGCAAGCTGAAAGAAGAAAAAGTCCTCATTCCGTCCGCTTACCTTGCCCGGCACGGCGAGGGCGTGAACAAAAATAAGACCTTCAAAGATGTGTACGGCTGGGGTTCTTCCACCATCTGCAACATTCTTGAAAAGCGTGAATATCTGGGACACACCATCAACTTCAAGACCCGAAAGCACTTCAAGGACAAGAAAAGCCATTATGTCCCGGAGGACGAATGGACAATTTTCGAGAATACCCATGAAGCTATCATTGACCAGCAGACCTTTGACCTTGTGCAGAAAATCCGTGGGAATGTCAGACGCTACCCGGACGGCTGGGGCGAAGCAGCTCCCCTCACAGGCTTGCTTTATTGTGCCGATTGCGGCGGCAAGATGTATGTCCACCGTACCAACAACGGCAAGCGTATTTCTCAATATACCTGTTCCCAATACAGCAAAGTCCCAGTTGGAAAGCTCTGCACGACACAGCACCGTATCAATGAAGATGTGGTACTGTCCCTTGTTTCCGAAATGCTCAAAGCTATTGCCGAGTATGCGAAGCATGACAGAGCCGAGTTTGTCCGAGTGGTGCAGGAAGCGCAGTCCAGCCAGCAGACGGCAGAGGTCAAGAAACAGCGGACACGCCTTGCCACCGCAAAGCAGAGAGTTTCCGAGCTGGAAGTCCTGCTCTGCAAAATCTATGAGGACAACATTTTAGGAAAGCTGTCCGACAGCAGATACGCCACTCTGGACGCTCAATACGAAAAGGAACAGTCCGAGCTTACCGCTGAAATCTCTGTTCTGGAAAAGGCTGTCAAGAGCTATGAGAAGCACGAAAAGGACGCTGACCGTTTTATCGCTCTGATTGACAAATATGAGAACTTCGACAAGCTGACCATTGCCATGCTCAACGAGTTTATCGAGAAAATCCTTGTGCATGAGCGTGACCGTAAAGGCAGTATACAGACCACACAGGAGGTCGAGATTTACTTCAATTTTGTTGGGCGATTCGTTCCCCCGGCGTTTGGAGAAGTGGAGCTTACCCCGGAGGAATTAGAGGAAATCCGCAAGCGTGAGGAACGCAAGGACAGGCTTCATCAGAACTACTTGAAGCGGAAAGCCAGCGGAGCGCAGAAGCGATACGAGGACAAAATCAAGAAGCGGAAAAAGGCAGAAATCGAAGCCAAGAAAGCCGCCATTCGTGCGGAGGACATTGCAAAGGGCGTGTTCGTCCCTGTCAGCAGTTTACCGCAGAGAGAGCCGATGAAAGGAGTACAAACAGCATGAATATCACTTACACACAGAACGGCGATTATCTTATCCCAAACATCATTATCCGCAAGACCAAGCCCCTCGGACACTACGGCAGACTTCGCAAGGCGTATCTGGAAATGCACCGCCCGATACTGTTCAATGAGCTGGTGCTATCCGACAAGCTCTTTGAGCATTGCGCCGAGATTGACGAAGCGGCACGAAACCGCATGGAGCTGATCGTGCGGTCACTGGCAGAGCAAAACGGCGTGACCGAGCAACTGAAAGCCGAAAACCAAATGGAATGGGTGCGGCAGATGAACGCTTGCAAGGCACAGGCAGAGGAGATTGTGAAAGCGGAATTGATTTATGATTGAGCGAGGAAGTCCGGGCAGAAAACTGTTCGGACTTTTCTCATATAGTCCAAAGTTGCGGTAGAATTGTTCACAAGTTTTATGGTACAATTTATGCGAATAAAGAAAACGGAAAATTAGAATCTAACAAGAGAATGTGGTTGTATGAAAAAATCCATATTAGTATTTTGGGCAATCGTGTGTCTGTTACCTATTCAAAGGAGGTTTAAGAATTTTAAATGAAACATATAAGAAATATATTGCTGTTGATTACGATTATTTTTGCTTTTGTTATGCAAGCTGAAGTATATCAAAATATGCTCTGGAACTTTAATGGTGCTTATTATTTATCGTCCAGATACACAACTACTAATGACGATATGGATTCATTTTTAGCCAATGCAGAAGATACAGCTGAGAAGCATGGTGTTCATATTTTTTCGACTTTTAATCAGAGAGTTTCTAATTATCAGACAAGACTTTATATTTATGGTGATGATACCGTTGTTCGGGATAGTCTTAAAAGCACAATGGATATTGAGGAAAAAACATATACGGCTTTGATAGGCGGAATCACCGTAATAGAATTTGAAGATTTTAGAGAAGCAAAAAACACAGGCAATGGACAGGAAATAATGGTCAGCTATATCGGTGACGATGATGACATTATTGCCACATATCAAGATTTGGCAAAAGAATATTCTATATCGCAGCCAGAGTTTTGGCAATCAACCGAAACTGATATGATGTTCATTGTTTGGGGCCTGGTTGCCATATTGATGATTGTACTTAATATGATTGAGGTGATACGCAGACAAAAGGAAGTAGTTGTACGAGCTTCTCTGGGCGAAAATGCTGCTGTGATTGCTCTAAAAGCTGTAGTGGCTGATATGATTTCATATGCTGCATTATTCGTCTTAGCAAAGTTGCTTGTTTCTCAATTTATATCGGGAGCGTATGAAGATCATCTCATTTTGGCAGTGTATTGTGCCGGAGCAGTTCTTTCCGTAATTCCTTATGCTGCTTTTGTCCGCTTTGATGTAAAAAAAGCCTTTGCCAATGCTTCAGATAAAAAAGGTATGTTTTATCTTCTGAACGGTCTTAAAGTATTTGCTACTGCTATGACGATTTTTACAATAACTACAAATCTCAGTAGCATTCAAGGTAATTTACTTACAAACACTACTCTTTTAGAAAATCATTATAATGATTACTATTTTGGAGTTATGCAGATTGAACCTCCTTTTGAAGAAAATGAGGAGGAATCCAAAGAGAGCGAATTTTGGAATGACCTTTACGAAAATGAATACAACACTATAAATCCGGTGGTCTGCATAGGCAGCCGGATAAGCGATACGGATAATTATATTTTTGTAAATCATAATGCCAGAGATATGCTGCAAGGGTTTTCTGATATGCTTACTGAAGATGATGAAAAAGAGGATATCGTGGTCTTCGTGCCAAAGGGAAAAAATGCGGAATCATACAAAGATATCGCAAAAGAGGAAATTGACTCTCTTACCCAAAATGCAGAAGAACTGCGTGTTGTTTATAAAGAATATTCTGGCAGAGAGCAATTTTATTATCTCAATTCGAACAGAGAAGAGGCTATTGACGGATTGTCAAGAGCAACAAATCCGATTGTTATTTATCAGGCAAATGAGGCTGTTGCTTTGAATGGAAGTTATATCGAAACAGGAACATATAATGGTGAGGTGATCTACGGATGCGATGAAAGCACAATTCGTAATGCTGCGAAAAAATATGCAGAACAGCTTGGTCCACACTATTTTATGCTGACGAATGTCGGGGAGGATTATACTTATAGTCATAGTTTCCTCGTGAAACTGATTGGCTTTATAAGCTCTCTTTGCGTATTAGTATTGCTGTTAGATATCGCTATCATCATATCTGAAGTGAAAATGGAATTTAGACTTAATGCGATGGAAATCTCCCTCAAAAAGGTTTTGGGCTATCGCTTTTATGAAAGGCACAAAAGATTTATTTCCGTTAATCTCTTAGAAAATATAGCCGTTGTGATATTGATTTGCATTGTTTCGCTTTTTATATCTAACGCAAGTGTCGGGATTGCTTTACTGGTTGGAGCATTGCTCACCATTATTGAAATGGCAATCATTTTCACAAATGTTATGTGGGTTGAAAAAACAAATATCTCAAAGTCCTTGAAAGGTGGATGTTTATGATTATAATTCGTGGCTTAAATAAAGCATTTGGAGAGAAAATAATTTTCTCCAACTTTAATTTGGAAATTCCGGATGGAAGTTTTGTAGTAATCAGCGGGGATAGCGGCAGTGGAAAAAGCACTTTGCTCAATATGATTGGTGGTATCGAAAAGCCGGATAGCGGCAGTATCATAATCGAAGGGCTGAATATTACCCGGCTTAAAAATAAAAACAGTTTTTTTGCGGATACAGTGGGGTTTCTTTTTCAGAATTTTGCACTGCTTGAAAATAAGACAGTTAAAGAAAATTTAAGTTTGATTAAAAAATCAAGCCGAACTAAAGTATCACTTAAAGAAGCTCTTAATCGTGTGGGGTTATCAAAGGAAGTTAACAAAAAAGTTTATCAGCTTTCCGGTGGTGAACAACAGAGAGTTGCTTTAGCTCGTCTTATGATGAAAAAATGTTCTGTTGTTTTGGCAGATGAACCTACTGGCTCACTTGACAAGAAAAATAGAGATATTGTTATGAGGTTATTGCACGAACTCAATGAAGAAGGTAAAACGGTTATCATTGTTACCCACGATCAGGGTATTATTGAAGATGAACCTTATGTTGTGAAAATCTGAGAGTACCTCTTAGAAATGTCTTGATCTACATTTTATGTAATTTGGGTCAGAAGAAAATCCCTTTAGGAACTAAAGGGCGCACTTCTATACTCTCCTATCGGGAGTATGTGCGTCCTGCGGAGCTTCATTCCCGGTCAGCAGAAGAAAACTGCCCGACCGAGAATGTTTCGTCACTTCGTTCCGTCAAGGGAGCTACACTCCCTTGCGACGCTTGTGCGTCTATCCCTTGTGGACTTGCCGTCCGCAAACGGTTTTGACAAACCGTTTGCCGCCAGCAAGTTTGAAGATTAGACATAAACAAATCCTCCGCATGGTCTAAGCCATACGGAGGATTAACTGTTTTACGGACACCCGTCTATTCGGCACGGATGCGGTTAGTTTGTTTTACAGCGAAATCAGAGCACATAGCGGAGCAGCCAGAGCAATACGTTCATCATGTTGTTGAGCACATAGCGCAGAGCCGAGAAAGCGTAGGGGAATTCAAAATTCCAATCCGAGGGCTTTTGCAGCGAAGCCGCCAGCGAATCGTCATAGACTTTTTCGGGGTGCAGGAAGGCTCTCGTCTGCATCTTGGCGATGCAAAGATTCTTACAGGCCTCGCGCAGCGCCTTGCCGAAGCCGATGGGGTCGCGGCGGTAGGCGAGCTTGATGGCAGCCACATGCGAGGGCTTGTTGAGCGCCCAGATGCCGGTGAGTATCGTGTCGTTGCCGTTGTAGACGGCGAGCACGGGATTCATGTAACCGGTGCCGGTGAAGTTGCTCGAATAGTCGGAGACAACGAAGCCCTCGAAGCCCCATTCCGTGCGGAGCAGGTCGTTCAGCAGTGCGGAGCTTGCGCCGCACCATACGGTGCCGAGCCTGTCAAAAGCGTTGCCGAGCAATTTCATCTCGTTGTCGCAGAAAACAATTTTGCCGAGCCTTATGCCCTTGAGAAATCGAATTTCTTCAATATCACACCCGACTTCGGACTCCGACAACGCAAAAAGCACATAGCTTCCGCTGTGCGAAATATTGAAACAAAGCCCGTTGTCACATTCGGGTTTGCCGAATTCATTCACGGTGATTTTTGCACCGCCAAGAAATTTGTTCATAAACAATCCGCCTGCAATGCAACGCAGTTTATCGTCAGCTCTGCGGCATCTTTGAACACGCTCCGCTCTTTCGGGAGAAAGCTCACCGACTCTGTCAAAAGAAATTTTGCGGATATCGGTTATAAAAAGCCGTGTTTTCATATCAATAGCCACGAAGAGCGTCAAGCGAATCATCAGACATAATCCAATCGTTCACATCAATTTCCGTAAAATCGGTTTTATCGTTTCTGACAATAACCTTGTCAATACCTGCGTTGATAACCATACGCTTGCACATTGCACACGAAGATGTGTTCTGAACATACTCACCGTTTGACATCTCCTTACCGACAAGATAAAGCGTTGCGCCAATCATCTGTTCTCTTGATGCATGAATAATAGCGTTCGCCTCGGCGTGAACGCTTCTGCAAAGTTCATAACGCTCGCCACGGGGAATATTGCGTTCCTGACGGATACAAAATCCCAAATCACAGCAATTTTTTCTGCCTCTCGGAGCGCCTGTATAGCCTGTTGAAACAATCTGGTCGTTGTTCACGATAATTGCACCAAAATTTCTGCGCAGACAAGTTCCCCTTTCAAGCACAGTTTCGGCAATGTCAAGATAATAATTAATTTTGTCAATTCTGTCCATATAAAAACACCGTCCGTTATCATAATTTCAAATTCGGTCAAGTATATTTTAGAGTAGTCGAAAGCAGTATCAGCCTTTGAGCTTTTCAACACAATCTCTGCATACATATTTTCCGCCGAATGCAATCAGATTATCAAGAGTATTGCAAAAAACGCACTTGCTCTCTGCCTTTTTTATCGTAACGCACTCATCGTCAGCCTCAATGTGAAGAATGTCACCCGGCTTAATGTTGAGGTGGTTGCGGATATCCTTTGATATTACAATTCTGCCTGCTTTATCAATTTCCCTAAAGTTTGTATAAATCATTTTAATTCACCATAATCCCTATTTTTTAATTCACCATAATCCCTATTTTTACCTATACTACCATTTTTCGGGATTTTTGTCAACGATTTTATTAAATAATTTGATTACAAAAATGACAATATTGTACATTTTGTCGTTAATTGCAGCAAAAGGAGTAAAAATGCTGAATTATATCTGGAGCGGACTCATTGCCGTGAGCGTATTGTGTGCGTTGTTTATGGGCAACACCGCCGACATTTCAAACGCACTCATTGAAAGCGGAGCGTCATCAATACAGCTTATTCTCACAATGGCAGGCATAATCTGCCTTTGGTCGGGAATTATGAAAATCGCAGTCGAAAGCGGTTTGACAAACATTTTTGCAAAAATCTTTGCACCGTTGCTCCGTCCGCTGTTTCCGAGACTTGATAAAAAAAGCGACGCCTTTCAAAGCATCACAATGAATATCAGTGCAAATCTGCTCGGACTCGGCAATGCCGCAACACCTTTCGGACTAAAAGCAATGGAACAGCTGCACACGCTCAATAACCGCCGTGACATTGCGAGCAACGAAATGGTTGTTTTTGTAGTTATGAACACAGCGTCACTCCAGCTGTTACCCACAACGCTTGCCGCACTCCGCCAATCCTACGGAAGCTCTGCGCCTTTTGAAATTATCGTTCCCGTCTGGATAAGCTCTGCGTGTGCGTTGACGGTGGCATTGCTGATTGCCTGTACGCTGAATATCAGGCAAGGTAAAATTTGAGAAATGTGGTGAGCAAATGGAATTTGTAATGCCGGCATTTGCGTGTATTGTTGTGGTATTCGGGCTGATAAAAAAAGTTCCCGTATTCGATGTGTTCATTTCGGGAGCAAAAGAGGGAGTAAAACTTCTGTACAACATTGCCCCTACAATTATGGGACTTGTGTTTGCCGTTGACCTTTTGCAGTCAAGCGGAGCAATTGACGCAATATGCTCACTGATTCAGCCGACAGCGGAATTTTTGGGATTTCCGAAAGAAATCGTTCCGCTCGTACTCCTCCGCCCCGTTTCGGGAAGCGGTTCAACCGCACTCCTCACAGCCCTTTACAAAACCTGCGGTCCCGACAGCTTTGCGGGCAGAACAGCCTCCGTACTCGCAGGTTCAAGCGAAACAACCTTCTACGCAATTGCAATGTACTTTGGCTGTATCCGTGTCAAAAAAATTCGCCACACCCTCTTTGCCGCCATAACCGCCGACCTAACCGCCGCAATCATGAGTGTTATAACGGTCAGATTGTGGTTTAATATGTGATTGTAAAGTGTTCCCATTTCGGCACGATTTTATTTTAACATTTTTCAATTTATCATTTTCCTTGCCAAACAGAGTTATTATTCCAAAAATCCGATACTATATCGCAAAATTAAAAAGCAAAAGCACTCCGTGACTTATCTTTACGATAAGTTTACACGGAGTACCTTTCATTTTCAACAGCCATTAACAAAAATATGTCTGCAAATTTTGTAATGATTTTAATTTTCAAAATAAGATTATAAGCTTATTTATCCGCATCACTCATAAAATTCTGTTCGTTTCAGATGAATGTAAGATCATTTCATTTTCATTGCCGACACAACAACCCACCGCAATTGCAAAAACCTTTACAATTTCAGACTCATTGCGATCTCATATTTTCAAGTTTTTTATTAATTCAATACCAATTCCAAATCACTTTTTCTGCATAGAGTGCTACACTGCATAAACTGAATTTTCGATATTTTCTATATTGCTTTTCAGCATCGTAATAATTAACACCCAATTCAATTTTTAATTCGCTGTTATTTGCAAAGCAATCTATAAATTCAGCTGTATAAGCATTATTGATTGCATTAATAAACTCAGCCTGTGACAAGGAAATACCCTCAAATTTTCCGTTTTTATCAGTTGCCGAAACAAAATTAAAATCGTTAAAAGACTCCTCTTTCATTGCCACAATCATATCACAATGCTTATAACATTCGTACTGTTTATAACAATCGCCGACATAATTCTGCGGAAATATTTTAATATCAAATGTAAAAATCATTTGATTATTTTCGCATTTAACAGAATTCAATTTTTGATCATGCAACACTCCGTACGGCATACTGATATGCGATATAATAATTTCGTTATTCATTTTCATTCTCTCAAAGTTACATTTTTATTTTGTTTTTTCAAAAGCAACAGGCTTATCAGAATTACTGTGCCTTCGACAGTTTTATTATACCTGATACAAATTTCGCCATCGCAGTAAACATATGCAGGGCATATCTCAAACACGGTGGTAACGAAACAGAGACCATGCTTCTCATACAAAAGTATCTGACACCTGTCAGGTACAATCGAAATTATCCTATCCACCTCCGTCCAAAGAGAAATAGGGATTTCATGTATCGGGTTGCATAAATCTCGTTACCATTATACTGCATTATGAGGCAGATATGCAATCTGTCTTTTTGTCATACACAAAAAAATGATTTGAACTCATCATACACCTGCTTTCTACGCATTAGTGCACCTAAAAAATACAGCATTTCTTAACTGAACAGTATTTTCAATGCATGAACGCATATGATATACTGTTTTCATCATAAAAAACCTTATCTAAATGACATTGCAAAAGAAATAGCTAATAAAATAAAAATGCAATGTGGAGAATAAAGAATATGTTAACAAGTACATTTATGATAGGATTCAGTATATTAATGACGTATGCATTAGCAATTGGTGCATGTATGGCAATCCTTCAAAGTGAATTTTTGAAAAAGGGGTACATTTGGTTCTATAGGATTTTAATTGCATTAAATGTTATTGGAATCACAGTATTTATAGAAAAGTGTTTTACCGTTGAAAAAATAAGAAGAGAAAATTATTTCCTAATATTTGCAAGTGTTTCATATGTCATATTTTTAGTACAACTAGTTTGGATACTTGCAGGTTCAGTGAAGGGGCGTTGCAATAATCAGAAAATGGTGCCAAGAGAAACCTACGATTTAAAAGAAGAATGGTTGGAAACAGAAGAAAACATAAAAATCTGTTATACACAAAAGAAAAATGAAGAAGGTTTCAAAGGAACTATTGTGTTCATGCATCCGGATTATTACAAAAGTGATCTGAATGGAAGGGTATGGTATCAAAACAAGAGGAAAAAGAGATTGCTGGGACATATAGGAAAATATGATGAGATATCAGACTTTTTTGTAAGAGCAGGATATCATACACTGAGGTATGACCACAGTGATATTGAGACACAGATTCCTATACAGCCGGTATTGCAAACAATTAATAAAGTTTTAAAAGAAAGAAACTCCGGCAGAGTTATAGTATTTTGTGCAGGAAATATAAATGATTTTATAGGGGAAATTGTAGAGGGGCTAAATCCAACAGAACTTATTTGTATAGGAATCACAAATCGGGATACTTTGAATTATATCAATCGTTTAAAAGAGAGAATGCCAATATTTATCGGAGATTTTGGAGATGATCCATACTGCAATGTAAAAAATGAAAATGTCATACATTTTGAAAATACGGATTTCACTTTTTGTGTGAGAGGAAAAAGAAAACTGAAAAAATATGGTCGATCTGCTGATAATGAAGGAATTACAGATGTAGGAACGTTAGAGGTTATTAAGGGATGGTTGATATAAAGGGATAATTAAAGACAGAGGTAGCATTAAAGAATCAAATGATGTAATAAGTTTGCGTAAGAAATTCAAATCCGAAGATAGTATAGAGCGCCAAAAAATTCTTGAAAAATTTGAGGCTGTATGTGCCATGCTTGCGCTTGATCTTATCGGGGGAAAAGTGTTCAGGTATTCGGATGAGACAGCCGAAGCAGTGGCATCCGGAGAAAAGCTGTTAAAGGAAAGCGGGACAATATACGAATCATTTGCCGATATGATGTCACCGGAGGATGCAAAAAGATATTTAGATTTTCTGGAGAATGGTAAAAAGACTATTCGATGGTATGATTCTGAGGGTAAAGCATATAGAGATGTTGATATGAGTGACCATGGAAATTCCAAAGAACATCCAGAAGTCCCACATGAACATACATGGGAATATAACAATGGAAAACCAAAAAGAAATTAAGGAGAAGAGATGAAAGGTTGTATAATAAAAAATGATGAGATTTCTATAAAAGATATTTGCAATATTATTGGAGATGTGGACAACTATAATTGGCTTATTACAAATATTGAATGTTATCCAAGTGACGAAGAGATAGTAAAAATTTTGAATAATGAATACTGTTGGATTGAAGGAAGAAGCTTGTTAGATTTACTAGCTAAAGAGGAGTTCCAATGGATATGGGGGGTCTTCTCTGCTTTCCCTAAAGAAATAAGACTTGAAGAAGTATTAAAATATGATTATCCGTATGCTGATGGATATAAAGGATTTTGGGAAAATCCAATAGCATTGCAACATCCATTAGCAGTTTCAGAAATTGTGGTTTGGGATGGTTCATTAATATTAGTAATATCGAAAAAGAGTGAAGGTGTTAATGCTCTTATCGAAAACAATATATTTGCACAGGATTTAGAAAAATATAATATGGAATAATTTTAATTATGGTTATACTTTCAGACATCTAATAGCATCACTACAACCCATGCATATCTATTAATTAATCATCATGGTTGCCCAAAAGCAATTAAGTATCCATGGTGTTATAAATGACACTAAAACTTTGTTGAGTTAGGCATACTAACTATCTGAAAAATAATGATATCAGCATCAAAGAAACCGATAACAGTAGAAACGGTCATTCCAGAAAAAACATGCACACCAGTTATGGAGATATGGATGTAGCTATCCCAAAAGATCACAATGGTAACTATGAGCCTTAATTTCATATGCATGAATTATACGATATTAATATTTCTGGCAGTAATGTTGAAAGTGCATTAGGATATAATCAATCGAATGCAGATGATTTATTGAGACAAATATATGAGAAATTACCGAGTAGTGAGGTTGTAGTAGGAAAAATGGATTAGTATGGTTAGAGGCGCAGGAAAGACAGAGGATGGACTGGTACGATATAATGAGAAAGTCAACAAGCTGGGAGATGATCTGAGGGAACTGTATGAAACCATCCGTGTGAACGTGGATGAAGAAGAGCAGTGGAAAGTATTTGAAGTTGTTGAACCAATCAATGTGAAGGCTGGTGAAATAGCACCATGGTTTGATGAATCAGGTGGAGGGATACAATATTTATTACCTAATACGGTAGATGAATTACTGGATGCAGGCATATTAAGGAGGATTAAGTAATGACAATAATAGAATTAGAACGTGAACTACTACAACTGGGAATATCGGATGATTTGTATTCTATAATGACGGGTGGATTACCTAATGAAAAACTATGTATCGTAAAAGAGGATAAATGGCAGGTTTATTATAGTGAACGAGGAAATAAGAGTGGATTAAAAATATTTGAAACAGAAACTGAAGCTTGTGAATATTTTTTAGGTGAAATAAAAAGATATGCAACTAAATAGTTTTAATTAGGGATATACTTTCGGACATTCAACAACCTACAACTCCTACACGTCTATTAATTAACCATCATGGTTGTTGCGAAGCAATTAAGAATCCATGGTATTGATGCTTCAGCACCTGCGGGCAGTAATGCCGCAAATGGATGGGTTGTTCGTGTTCAACAAGGGAAAAAATATTTGTCCCCTATTTCAATGGAATTTCAACCGCCTGGTATTACTAAGATTGATAGTCCATATTATAGTGAAGAATTAGCTAATAGTACTCATATACCTATTCAAAGTCCTAAATAAAGAAGGAGAATATTTATGAATGAAAATTGTAAGAAATACGATGATATGAGCGATGTGTTTGAATATGGAAATATATCGGATGATGAAATTGTAAAATTGTGCAATCAAATATTATTAGAAAGTAAAGATGAAAAAAATGATATAATACTTGAAACAATGTATCATGCTGTTTTTACGGCTGCAAATTATCGGAATATTGCGGATAAAATAGAAATTGACAGCATTTTAGATTATATCGATTACTTTAATGAAGAAATATCAGATTATATTATTTCGATTTTGGCTTTTACAGGAAAGCGAAAATATATAAATATAATAAAAAGTATTGGAGAAAAATATGGGGATTTAGATATTAGTGAAGCAATTGGAGAGTTAGAGAGTAGATGTAAGAGTTCGGAATGATTTTATGCACATCATCTAATTAATGCATCATGGCTGTCTGGCAAGGAAAGGAACAAAACAGTTAGCAGGATATCTTGAAGAAATTGAAACAGTTTTTGGAAAAGGTTACTCCTCTCGGTTTTAGACACATATTAAAAGGGGATTTTATGGATAACATAGAATTTAAAAAGATAGTACAAGAAATTACCAGTAAATATGAAGTTATGTATTGTAAGAAAAATTATTATTGTAATATCAGATAAACATCATTTGCAGGCATGATGTCACCAGATGATGCAGCAAAGTATCTGGATTTTCTGGAGAATGGAAGCAGAGAAGGATTGACAAGTGCCGAGCTGGCAGGAGTGGAAAAGGCAGATGGAACATGGCATCATCATGAAGATGGAGTGACATTGCAAGAGGTAGAAACGATATTGCACGATAGATTTAGACATAGGGGTGGAATATCAAACTTAAAAAAGAAATAGGAGAAAGAATATGTTTAAAAAATTTGATGGAATAATTGTTGATGAGGTAATATGCTATGAAGAAACTGTAAAAATGAAATTACCTAAAGACTATAAAGAATTTTTATTGGATACGAATGGAGGTCAGTTTATTGATGAAATTCATATGTTTTGGGTCGATGAATTAAAGGAAAATATAGGAATAGATGTTTTGTTTGGTTTTAATCAGGTAAGAAGTTTATGCTTAAATAGTTGGTACAATGAATATGGAGAGGAATTGCCAGAAGAAACAATTATTATTGGAAATTCAATAAATGCTGGATTGATTCTTTTGATATGGCAAGATGATTGGAAAGGAGTTTTCTTATGGGATCATTGTTTGGAATTAGAACAATCTACAGAGGAAGATTGTTTATATAGAATTAGTGATAACTTCGATTTATTTTTTAATTCATTACAGATTTCAGCATAGAAATTTTGACTATAGTTTTGCGTTAAGATTTATGTTGATTGTGATTTAGTACAAGAATATTTAAAATTGAATATTGTTTTTTCAAAGACTTAAAACGCATTGTTTTAATGGCTCTTGTTGCTGTGAAGACAATGCGTTTTTTCTATGATAATTTTCAGAATCTTTTTCAGACTGCTGATATCGGTCTGCTTCTTGCGAATATTGTGCCCGAAGACTGCCTTTTTGTCATCATAATGAGAAAGTCAACAAGCTGGGAGATGATCTGAGGGAACTGTATGAAACCAT
>OLYY01000611.1_pt1 | contig 14501 bp, 6 predicted proteins | sample 1673561 | NCBI WGS metagenome assembly OLYY01 (sample SAMEA103958115, study PRJEB25191) | human gut metagenome | biome: human-associated habitat [ENVO:00009003]; feature: intestine environment [ENVO:2100002]; material: feces | place: Germany | collected 2013/2015
TGAAGGAAAGAAGTTATCTTTGTTTCGTATATATAGACATTATTCAAACAAACCTATGGAAAACCTCAAAAAAATTATCAAACAGTTCCCCAAAGTGGGTGAAGTGAAAGAAATCAAAGCTTTGACATCCGGCCTCATCAATCAGACTTATCTGGTAAAATCGGTATCTCCTGAAGAGCCTGACTATGTATTGCAACGAATCAACCATTTAATATTTACCAATATTGAAATGCTGCAACACAATATAGAAGTAGTAACCAGACACATCCGCCAAAAGCTGGAAGCCAGACACGAAGAGGACATTGAACGTAAGGTACTCCATTTTCTACCTTCCACCAATGGCAAAACCTATTTCTATGATGGAGAAGGTTATTGGCGAATTTCAATATTTATTCCGCGTTCACAAACATTGGAAACAGTTACACCGGAATCTTCCCATCTGGCAGGACTGAAGTTTGGTGAATTCCAGGCCATGCTGGCTGATGTGCCCGAACAACTCGGAGAAATCATCCCCGATTTCCACAATATGGAATTCCGCTTAAAACAATTACGTGAAGCCGTATCTGCCAACATGTCTGGCCGTTTGGCAGAAGTACAGGACATAGTGGACGCAATAGAAAAAGATGCTGATACGATGTGCAGCGCTGAACGTTTTTACCGTGAAGGCAAATTGCCCAAACGCATCTGCCACTGTGACACAAAAGTCAGCAACATGTTATTTGATGAAAACGGAAAAGTGTTGTGCGTCATTGACCTGGACACAGTAATGCCCAGTTTCATTTTCTCCGATTTCGGTGATTTCCTCCGTTCGGCAGCCAATACCGGCAAGGAGGATGAGGCTGATTTAAATAAGGTGAAGTTCAACATGGAAATCTTCAAAGCATTTACCAAAGGTTATATTGAGTCGGCCCGAGCTTTCCTGACCCCTCTCGAAATAGAAATGCTACCTTACGCTGCCACCCTGTTCCCCTATATGCAAGCTGTACGCTTTTTAGCAGATTATATAAACGGAGACACGTATTATCAAACCCGGTATAAAGACCATAATCTGGTACGCACCAAAGCGCAGTATAAACTGTATCTGGAAGCAAAATCCGCTACACCGGACATGAAGGCTTATATCAACAGTCTGCTATAATATAAAAACAACAAGGAGCACAAAGGTATCTTAATGACACGAACCTCTGTGCTCCTTTCATATTCGTCCGGCAATGATCCTAAATCTACCGTTTCGGTATATCCACCGATTTTTCACTTCTCCCTTTCAGATGTTCGGAGAAGTAGTCTACCAGTTTCCAATAGAAATATTCATTCATATCGCCGAATCCATGACGCTGTTGAGGAAGAATCAGCATATCAAAACGTTTCCCGGCACGAATCAATGCATCAACTACCCGTAAGGTATTGCCTGGATGTACATTATTATCAATATCACCATGAATCAGCAACAAATTTCCTTTCAATTGCTTCGCTATTTCAGGATTAGTAGCAATCTTATAAACGAAAGTTGTATCCCCTTTCTCACTCACGACTTCTTTTACGCCGTGATGCGTTTCACTCCACCAACGGTTATAGATATTATTATCATGATTTCCGGCACAAGAAACAGCCACTTTGAAGAAATCCGGGTATTGGCACATAGCCGCCGTACTCATAAATCCACCTCCCGAATGTCCATGAATACCAACCTTATCTATATCTATAAAATGATGACGCTGCGCCAATTGCTCGATAGCATATTTATGATCGGCCAGCGGATAATCACGCATATTTCCATATCCATAATTATGATACCATTTAGAGCGGCTAGGATGCCCGCCACGTTGTCCTACAGAAATAACAATAAATCCGGCCTGTGCCAAACGGTCGGTACGGGGGCTCATACGGGTAAACGGATAATAAACACCTTCCACCTGTGGCCCAGGATAAACATAATCCACAATAGGATAAACCTTAGTTGAGTCAAAATTAAAAGGTTTATACATCACACCATACAGATCTGTCACGCCATCAGCCGCCTTTACCTTAAATATTTCCGGAAATTTATAACCGGCAGCAAAAAGCTGTGAAAAATCACTCTCCTGAATATCCATTACCTTATTGCCATTAGTATCCAGCAGGATGGCGCAGGGCACCGTATTTACACGCGAATAGTTATCCACCACAAAACGAGCATCATCATCCACTTCCACACGATGGAAATAATCCCCTTTAGTCAGTAGTTTCAAACCGCTGCCATCCAAATTCACACGATACAAATGTTCATAATAAGGATGTTCTTTAGCATTCATTCCATTAGCAGTAAAATAAATCACACGCGCCTTATCATCTACTTTCAAGATTTCCTCCACGTGCCAGGGACCTTTTGTGATACGATTTTTCAAATTACCCTGATCATCATATAAATAAAGGTGTGCCCAACCATCACGCTCACTCCATTGAATAATTTCTTTTCCACCATTCAAGACTCTTAAAGGACGAGTTTCCTGATAGGTATTCATCCGTTCTTTTATAACAGGTACAACGGAATCCTGTCCTATCGTATAGGAACAAACATCAATCCGATGTAAATCACGGCTGCTGCGGGTCAGGAAGAAACGGTTGTTATCACCCTGCCAAACGACAGCCTGATCTTCCATATCACGCTGTTTTTGCATCATTGGTTTGTATTCCAGGCCAATGCTTTGATCTTTATAAGCTGCTACTTTAATTTCCTTACGTTTATTATCAACCAAGTCAAACAAGTACAGATGTTCTATGGGAGCTTCCTTTTCTCCCGGCATCTGGTATTTATAAGTTTCCAATGTGGGACGCGGATGGGCCATCGAATTTATTACCCATAATTCTTTCACAGCGCGATCGTCAGAAACTGTCATAGCAAAATAACGTGAATCCGGAGACCACACTCCACCTACACGACGACGCTTGCCATTACATAAAGTATCTGTATTAAGCATACTATAGGGAATACCATAGCCAAAATCCTTCATGCCATCTGTAGTAAGCTGGATTTCCACGATCGTACTATCCTTTTCATTTTTTTTCGCTTTTTCATAATCTTCACGACTCATGCGATACAAATTCAAATCCTTGGCATAAATCACCGTTTTACCATCAGGAGAGACCGATCCCCAATAGATTTTCTTCAGGTCGTCTTCTTTATCTTTCAGATGGGTCAATTTACGGGTAGGATAGTCATAAGAAAAATAAAAGATTTCCTTCTCATTCTTTTTGTCTTTCTTATCCTTACCTTCTGTCTTTGGTGTCGCATCTTTTGTTGATTTTACTTCAAAAGTAAAGGTACGCCCATCTTCTTTCGCTTTCAGATTTATAATTGGCAAATGGCGTGCCTCAAAGGGATCTTTTACAATTTCAGTAAGCTGAGAAGCTAATTCATCCCTATCAAACAAAAGCTTCTTTGTCCGGGCAGCCGGATCAACCACATACCAAAAGGTTCCTTCACTTGTTTTGTACTCGAACCAGAAATTATTACCTTTCTGGAACCAATGCGGATCCACCACAGTAGAAAACAACATGGTGTTCAATTTTTCTTGTGTGTACTTCTCTGCCTGCAGGTATTCTGGCAAGCGTTCCTGTGCCTTTGCAACAGAGACAGTCGTACACAGACCGCCCATTAAAAGGGTAATGAATAGCATTTTCCTCATAGATTGAACTTTTATCGTGTTTATAAAAAACAAACATACACAAAATTCTTCATTTAACAATCTTAAACAAGAAATTTTGTGTATGTTTGTTTCATTTTTCCTTTTTCTTATCAAAAAGTATACCCTGAAATAAAGCTAACCATATGATTCCGTATCCTTAAATCATTCTGTTCCTTATTATATTTTCCCCAAGCCAAATCATACCCGATAGTAAATGAAATCCGTTTAACAGCAATCCCGACAGAAGCCGTTCCTCCCCAATCCAAACGAGGGGACGCCTCAAAACCAAATTCCTCATTTACTGTTTTTCCTTTAAATGTGCCAAACCGGTAATAATCATTCCGATATTCATACTGTCCAACACCTGTTTCTTCATCTATATTATATTTTGAGGAAGAAACATAAGCATTAGTACGTCCACCAATTCCTACAGCTACATAAGGCCCTACTGCTAATTTAAGACGCACATCATCACAAAGTTTAAAACCCCAATGAGCCATAACAGGCAATTGCAAATAATAACGCGTGGACTCAACATCCGTTTTTTCATAATCCATGCTAAATCCTCCCCCTGTTGATATGTTTCCCCAACTCATAGGATGATACCCACCTTTCTGCATTAAGATATAAACTCCGGACTTCAAGCCAAAAGAAGGCTTCTTTCCCACCCCTTCCTTTAACTGATACAATACACCGGCACCAGCTTTAAAACCTAATGTAACTGATGTCCCTTCATTTTCCTTATTCACTACCAAGCCGGCTTCCGGCGTAACACTCCAACGAGACTGAGCACTCAACATCAGACTCGCCAAAACACCTACCATAAATAAAATTACTTTTTTCATCTTTTTCCTCTTTTTAGTTCATTATCTATGTAAAAGACTAAAAATTCAGAAAAACCCCCATTGCATATCCGGAAAAATAATAAAATAACATGAGCAACTCACTCACATAACAAAAGAAATACCCGACACTTAAACATACCCTTTAAGAAATCATTAAAAAATAAACGCTGCAAGAACTAACAAATAGCAGCAAAAGTTATCGCTTATTTTTTGCATTCTCTTTATATTCAGTAGGTGTCATACCAAAACGTTGTTTAAAACATTTGCTGAAATAACGAGGATCATTAATACCTACCATATAAGCAATCTGCGTCATATTATAATCACCACTTTCTATCAATTGCGCGGCACGTTTCACACGCATCTCTTTAATAAACTCAATGGGGGCAAGTCCTGTCAGGGTTTTCAGTTTCTTGAAAAAGACAGAACGACTCACCGCAAGTTCTTGTACCAAATCATCCACTATCAAATCGCCATTATCCATATTCTTCTCCATTAATTCCGTCAGTTTTTCCATAAATTTACGGTCATGCGAAGACATCTCAGGCTGTGTTTGCTGTTCTTCCTCCGGAACAGGCTGAATATTCATCAGATTCGCACAATACAACTGTTGCAACTTGACACGTTGTGTCAGAATATTCTCCACCCTGGCCTTCAGGTAAGTAGCACTGAACGGTTTCGTTATATAATCCTCAACTCCCAGCTCCATACCCTCCAACTTACTGTCCATATCCGTTTTAGCCGTCAGTAAAACCACTGGAATATGACTGGTCGCCATATTAGCACGCAAATCTTCTGTCATAGTAATACCATCCTTTTCCGGCATCATGATGTCACTAATAATAATATCCGGAACAAACTTCAAAGCTTTATCCAAACCATCAGCCCCATTAACAGCCTCTATGACGTTGAAATTTGAGATGAAGATACTACGCAAAAAGAAACGAAGTTCCAAATTATCTTCAACCAGCAACATCGTTTTACTTTCATTCCTTTTCTCTTCATGTCCCTGAACTGGTTCTTCCACCTCTTCCGGCCTCATTTCGACAGAATCAGAGAGAATGAACTCCACATTCTCCGTATAGTGCTCTTTACCTTTCAAAAACTCAACCGTGAAACAGCTGCCCTCCCCCTCTTTACTATCCACACGGATAGTCGCTTTGTGCAGTTCCACCAATTCCTTAACCAAAGAAAGACCGATGCCTGAGCTTTGCTGATTAAACAAATTCTTGTCCAACAGATTTTCAAAACGGACAAAAAGGGAAGCTTTCTTGCTTTCAGAAATTCCTATACCTTGATCCTGCACACCAATCGCCACATTATGCTCATTTTCATGAATGAAAAGCGTAATCATCTTACCCTGTGGAGTATACTTGAAAGCATTGGAAAGCAGATTAAAGACAATCTTTTCCAGCTTATCCGCATCTACCCACAGTTTCAAGGAAGGCATTTCACTTTCGAATACAAAATCAATATGATGCTCTTCGGCCAACGATTCAAAATTATCCATGATATGGCGTACAAAAGGAACAATATCGATCTGTTCTATACGCAACTTCATTTTATTTTTCTGTATTTTGCGGAAATCAAGAATTTGGTTCACCAAGCGAAGCATACGGTCGGTATTACGTTCTACTACATGCAATTGCTCACGTACATCATCCGGCAAAGTCTTGTTTTTCAGAACATATTCCACAGGACCTGCAATCAATGTCAGCGGAGTGCGAAGTTCGTGAGAAATATTTGTAAAAAAACGAAGTTTTATATCAGAAACCTGCTGTTCCACAGACACTTCATGTTTCAGACGATAAATAGTAAACAATATATATACTCCTGAAAACAGAATCAACAGAAAAGCAAGAATATAAATTGCCATAGCCCAAGCCGTTTCCCAAAACGAAGGCTGAATGGTGATTCTCAAACTACGCTCATTCTCTACCCAAACACCATCACTATTGGTCGATTTAACCTGAAAAACATAATCTCCTTTCGGAAGATTAGTATATGTAGCGGTACGCTGTCTGTCTACATAATTCCATTCTTTATCAAATCCGCGTAAACGATAAGCATAACGGATATTTTCAGGATAAATCATATCCAACGCAGCAAACGATAAGGTTACAATATTCTCCTTATGTGAAAGCACCAGATGTTCTGTATTATTGAGTGATTGCCGCAACAAACTTCCTGATACCCCTGGAACTACCTCTTGATTGGATATCTTCAAAGTACCTAAAATAATGGATGGTACATAATTACTCTTCTTAATATGCTCTGGTTCAAAATAAAGCACGCCACGACTGGTACCAAACAAAATGGTGCTGGAACTAAGATTCAACGACGTTCCCTCCTCAAAACGTATCTTACCACCAAAATCCCTTTCATTATAATTCTCAAAACGTTGTTCGGACGGAATAAATTTACTCAATCCGTTTTCCGTACTTATCCACAAGTTTCCTGCGCCATCCTCTTCTACAGACAACAGGATATCTGAAGGCAGGCCATTCTTCACTGTATAAGATTTAAATATAGCTCCCCCTTCTCCGTTCATGGAAACAAGCCGGTTAAGACCACCCCCAAATGTAGCCAAATAAACTTCTCCTTGAGAAGTGGTTACAATCCGATATACGTTATTGTTGCTCAGACAATTCATATCATCGGGGATACGTGCATAAAGATGGAACACAATCGACTCCGGATCTTTAAAATCCTTTTTAAAACTAAGCGCGCCATCACTGCTCCCCACCCATATATTCCCCTTCTTGTCAGAAGTGATATGGCGTACACGATAACAACGGTCATACGGAAAACCTTTCAGGTTATTTCTAGAACTAATAAACACATATTTCCCTTCAGGAGTTTTCTGAATATAATTCAACCCTCCACCAAAAGTTGCCACCCAAATACGTCCATGCTTGTCTTCATGTAACCAGTAAACACTATTATGACTCAGGCTATAAATATCATCTTCATCATATTTGAATCGAGTAAACTTAAAATGGGTCCCCTCCTTTTCTGCCAGAATAATACCATCCCCTTTGGTCGCAATCCAAATGTTTCCGTGAGAATCTTGCATGATATGATAAGGAACTCCACTTAACGGCCTACCAGATTTAGCTATAATCCCCTCTTCAGTCAGAATACCCTGAAAATCTAAATCAGAAGAATAAATTTCAATCTGACCATCCCGTTTTCCCATCCAGATGCGATGTTCGCTATCTTCAAACAACGCACGTACCGTATTGGCATTCAAGTCATAACTGTGCCCCATGCGGGGATAAATATGGAACTGGCTTCCTAAAAAAGTAATCTTCTCCAACCCCTTAGAATGAGTACATAACCAAAGATTGCCTTGTTTATCGGATAACATAGAATGTAATTTGTTAGAAAAGTGCCAATCAGGTGAATCGGGGTCATTGTAGAAAGGTAACAGCCGATTTGCCTCCCTGTCATACCAAGAAAGCCCTCCTCCTTGCGGATGTACCCACAAATTACCGTTCAAGTCCTCACAAATATGAAAACTGGGATAGGAACGATCGGCACCACGAGGCTCCACTTGCATCTTTTCTTGCTTAAATACTTCTGTCAAAGGATTGAAATGACAAACCTTTCCCCATTCGGTCATCTCAAACCATGCTTCCTGCTTACTGTCAACATAAACAGAACGGAAAGCGTCTGCCGGGAATTCGGGACAATTGGACTTATTATAGACTTTACACTCTTTTGTATCCGAATGGTACAATATCAATCCTTCATGGGCAGTTGTTATCAACAGTCCCATACCTTTTATTTCATTTATAGCAATCACTTTATCCTTTACCGGCAATTCCCAAAGACGAAAGATTTCATTCTGCAAAGAATAGCACCATATCCGTCCTCTGTCTGATCCAAAATAAAGTTCGTCACCATAACTGCAAAAAGAGTAGAAGGCCTGTACGGGTTCATCTTTGCCTGACTGGATATTCACAAAATAAGAGACAGGCTCTTCTTTATCATTCGTAATCTTTAGCAGACCGTTATCAGTAAGTAACCACTCTTGATTATAAGCATCGCTAAAAACCTGATTAATGTGAGCGGCATTTCCTCCATGACTATGAGTAGCATATACTTGGGTAGTTATACTGTAATCTTTAGGGTTTGTTTTCACACGGACAGCCCCCTCATTTTCAGAAAGTAGCCAAATGACACTGTCGGGCAATATTTTAATAGAAGAGAAACGCATGCCCTCCTCTTCACCTTCGGCAGGAATTTGTTCGAACTTCTCTGTTCTTTGGTCAAAACGATACACACGGTAATCATACGTTTGCAGCCAAATATAATTATAAGGGTCTACTTCCAATAAGTCTACCCGGTTGTTAGTCATAGTAATTTTATTCCCTTGTCTGGCTTTATAAACTTTGAAGTCATAACCGTTGAACCGGTTGATTCCATCCCAAGTAGAGAACCATAAAACTCCATTATGGTCTTGTACCATGCTCATGATAGAGTTCTGAGACAAACCGTTTTCCGAAGAATAATGAGTAAAGATACAATTAGGCTGACTTTTTGCATGAAAAAAGAGCAGCAAAGTAAGTATAAACAGAATGTGTCTTTTCATTTCGTAGATTTTCATATATAGTATGGCAAAAATACATAAAAAACGAGAGATACCGACATACAAGTTCCTAAAAAAATAAAAGGGGCAAAGTTAAATACCCCTTTTATCATTCCACTCTTCCTTGACATTTTCCATAGGGGTAAATAAGATCCATCCCTACAGTGACAAAGTATTATTACATGAAGAAAAAACAGCTTATCTCTTTAAATTCTGCAACAATACATTTCCATTTTCCACAGGATTCCATCCGTCATCACCTGCCAAAATCTGTGCTTCATTATAATTACTGATATCGTTCAGTTGCTTTCCAAACGAAGCACGCGAAGCGGTAGCCGCCCCTTCTCCTGTATTCTGATATTCAGCATAGAATACGGTTTCCTCATTTTCTTTTTTGCCCCAGTTGTTCCACCCCACCGGAAGAATATGCTTTCCTAAATCACAATGAATAAAGACAGCCTGTGCATAAGGACGCCAAGGACGGGACAAATACACCTTCTGAGCCTCAACCACACCCGTCAATTTACAGCCAATAAAAACATAACCATATTTCTTGCCTTGATCTGTAGAAGGAGCGGTAACATAACCATCACCCAAGCTATGGATGGTGCAATCCTTAAACAATGCCGTAGACCAGCCAAAAATAAAATCCACCGTACCCTCTATATAACAATGGTCATAGAACTGACGACTGTCTTTGCCATAAGTATACAAAGTATCCTGATTTCCCAAAAAACGACAGTTTTTGAAATAAGCGCGATCTCCACTAACAAAACAGGCCACTGCCTGCCCCACTCTGCCGGCACTATTCTCGAAAGTGATATTCTCAGCATAGAAATCGGGAGCATAGATATAACAGGTTGACGAACCGGAGGTAGACATTTCTTCTCCGAAACAGTTCTTTTTAGAAGCAAAATCATCATTTGTCAGAATTGCTCCGTCCTCACCTATCAAAGAAACACTAATCTTGCTTTCAGGAATAACCACTTTTTCTTTATATACCCCTTTACGGACTAGAATAGTAGTGCGTCCTGCTTTACGAAAATCGGGGACAGCATGAATCGCTTCCTGAATGGTAAAGAAATCACCACTGCCATCTTTTGCCACAACAAAATCATAATGACGTATAAAAGGCCCCAATACAGGAACCTCTTTAGCTATAGCATCCACTGTCAAACCTGCAATAGTACGCGCCCCATATACATTCAGGTGCGTATTATCCTCACGCCCTTTCGGACAAGCTGCACACACACCTTCAGGAATCCACATGAACAATTTTTTTGAGGCCTCCGGCCCCATTCTCTGCACCAAATCATGCGTTATCTTATTCATATCCACAAAAGGCACATCCAACTCTTTTGCCACGTTACGCGGAGACTCCAAATATTTTCCATGAGTATCAATCAACACTTCTCCATCTTGAGAAACACTCCCCTTTGACAAATCCTTGCGCACATCATCTTCGGCCACCGCATTTTTATTATTCCGAAAATTACGGCGAACTATAGCATTGAACAAAACGGGAATTCCTCCTTTGGCACGTGTTTCTTTTACAAAACGGCGTAGATTGGCATCAAAAGTAGATCCGGGATCAGTATGACGTTTCTCATCTACCTTCTCATCATTATGCCCAAACTGAATAAAAACATAATCACCCGGCTTTACTTTATTAATTACTACCTCCCATAATCCTTCATCAATAAAACTTTTAGAACTCCGACCATTTCTAGCATGGTTTTCCACACGAATATTTTCACTGAAATATCCTCCCAGCACATGGCCCCATCCACGTTCCTGATTACCTCCCTCTAAGGGTTTGTTGGCCATAGTCGAGTCACCTATCATAAAGATAGTAATTGTGCGGTCTGCCGTAAAAGCAGAAAACAACAACAAGGCAACAAATGCCATCAACATCTTAATTTTCATCGCTTTCTATTTTAAATTTTGATTAAAGAACTCAAGTATATCAGCCTGTATCTCCTTACTGCAAAAATGAGGCAAATCATAGAACTTGGTAGTCAATAGATTTTCTACCGATTGACCCTTCCATACATCCTGCATGGTAGAGAAAGCGCTTTCAACGCCCTTTACAGGAAAAAGTTTGTCCCGCAAGCCATTGATGAACAACATCGGTTTGGGACAGGCGATAGATGCCACATGAGGATAATCCATCCAATTCCGTATTCCGGGAATAATCATGGAATAAGCAGACCCGCCTTTGTTCTGATTATTGGTAAGTGTCATTAAGCTATCTGTAGTATTCATCCAGCACACAGCAGCGCCTGCCTTCACCACATCTGTAGCGGCACTGACCATCCAAGCACGATGTGCTCCCATAGAAAAGCCCATAGTACCTATTCTATCTTTACTGACCATAGGCAATGTAGCCAAAAACTCAGCACTACGGATATCATCCCAAACAATCAAGGCCCCCCATGACATTCCCATCTGTAGCATATTGGCAGCCAACGCTTGCTGTGAGTCATAGCGCACTCCTTCCTTACGTCCCCGTTCCCCCCAAAACAAGGCATCCACAGCAAGCACTACATATCCATGGCTTGCCAGATAATCACCCACATACTGTTTATCATAACATCTTTCCGCCCAATCATCCGCATTGGCTGTCACAGATGCCTCCACACCGAACGGACGTACCATCTTCTCTTTCCCTATTGAGAAATGGGCCCCATGGTCGTGAAGTAATAACACTGCAGGAAATGGTCCCTTCCCCTCAGGGACCAACAGATAAGCGGGAACACGGGAATATTTCGAAACATTAAACAGAATTTTTTCCACTGTATACCCTTCCCTCCGCTCAATATCTATCACTTCTTTATCAAAAGCCGCTACAGGAGGAGCAGGCTGCATACAATCCAACAAAACTTTTCTAGCCTCTTCACGCCATTTTTCAAAATTTCGGATAGAAGAGTTCCCCCATGCCATAGGATAAGTCAGGTTTTCTTTCATCTTCTGATAGAACAGCGGCATATCATTCTGCGTTTCATAACGCATAGAGACTGTTTCCACCTTTTCCTGAGCAGAAGCCGTCAGACTTATCCCGAACAACAATAAACAAATTACAGTATTCTTCATAAACCTATACCTAACAAACTTTACTTTTCAAGGTAACTAATTAATTTTATCATATTATCAATATAATCCCCTACAGAGATGCACAATTCTCCGGTAGTACACGGATAAGGTGATGTATCGTGCTCGTCCCCTACAAAGGTAGCTATATATTTCGTTTCCTCACTAGGTCCTGAAACAGTATATGGCTTATACGGGTTCGAGGTTGACTTTAAAGGAGAGAGCCAGCAACCGTCCTTAGTCAGTGATTGCACCAATTTCCGGGCAACTTCTTCCGTAGCTTTTCCACGTAAACGAGTATAATATTTAGGTAAAGGAACCAAATGATCCTGCAGCAAAGGTGAATTCTTCGCCAATTCGGATACAGGAAGTTTTTTCACTTCCTCATAACGACGACGCAGTTCACCAGGATTCACAAAAGTTGCCGAATTATAATGAGCTATTGTATTTTCTATATTCTGATCTATATAATAAGTACCGTTTTTCACATTACTTCCCTTACGATGGACATACAGTGGTTTACCTGTATCAGGATCAACAAAACGAGGAACCAAAATAGCTTCCGGATTAGTAGACTGACGCTTCCATTTCTTCACATCCGATTCCGGTAATTTCATTGATTCCAAAAAACGAATTGCAGCAGGAATCCCCGACAGGAAACGAGTATCAGCTGTAAGTTTATAGTAATCCATCATTAAATTAACAAGACGGACGGTAGTACCGGTGTTCACACTGCGCGGTTCATAAGAACGGGCATGAGCCGGTTTCAAATCATCTACTGTATATTGGTCCGCCCAGCCTGCATAAGGTTCCCCTTGTTGAAGAGAAATCATCAAGTACATAGCACGCATAATAGGCTCCTTTACCCCTTGCAACCCCATTGCTTGATAGCATTGAATCAAAAACTCGGTCGCATCAGGAATCACATCATCATTCAGAGTAATAAAAGACGAATAATCTTTCTTACCTTGAAAAGGGTGATCATACATCAAAGGATAACGTTGAGGCCATCCACCCACCGGATATTGACTTTTCAAAACAAAATCAATGGTTTTCTCCAAAGCCGGACGGAAAGCAGGATCATTTTTTTCCACATACATACGAAGTAGAAATTTAGCAGCCTCCATAGTACCCGCATCATCATAAGTCGCATTTCCATAATAATGTTGAAATTCCTCCAGACGCCAGCCATTTTTACCAACGGTATCATACCAGGACTTTAACGAGTTCTCTCCTGCAAAATCAAATACATAATTCCATCCTCCACATTCAAGCTGCCCCCAAATCAAAGTGTTAGCCACTTTTTGGGCAGCTTCATAATAGTACTCATCTCCTGTAGCATGATAAGCGTCAAGCAACAAATGACCGACAGAAGGAGTTCCCGGTGGCTGAATCCAAACCATTGTCCTCTTGGCTTCCATCTCTCCCCATGAGCGGGACATATCCGGCAAATAATTCCATACAAAACCACCATTATAACTCACTTTATCCATCATAAACTGAGTGGCGGTTTTCATTGTATTTATCACTTGGTCATCTAACTTTTTATTAGTTTGAGCCATACCTGCGCAAGCAAAATTTGCCATACACAAGCAAAGGGCAATTCTTCCCCATCTCTTCTTTAATGTGCTTTTCATTGTTGTTGTAGTGTTTTGATTCAAGTTTGAATATCATTATGAAGCAAAATAAGCCATTTTTTAGGGTATGGGATTGTAATATTTGGTCTTTTCCTCGTATATTTTAATCACGACGAACTACCCTCCCCATATTATAAGTATATTTGAAGAAAAGTTTTAGTTATTCATTTTATATTAAATGCAAGATCATGAATCGTAAGGTAAGAACCGCATTGTATGCTTGCGCCTTGATGGCACCACTAATATTGCAGAGCTGCAATGCACAAAGTGAAAAAAAAGAGAGCAACAAAGAGTGTACTGAAGAAACAAACAAAAACACTGAAAAAAAGGTTATGAAAACAGGTAGTGAAAACTTCATTTTTGCAGAAGGCAAAGAATGGGAACCTGCAGGCGAAGGTGTAGTGCGCCAGATCATGGGTTACAATGATGACATCATGGTTGTTAAAGTAAAATTTGAAAAGGGAGCTGTAGGAGCTGTCCACCATCATATCCATTCACAAGTGACTTATGTGGAAAGCGGAAAGTTTGAGTTCACCATCAATGGCGTAAAGAAAATTGTATCAGCCGGCGACTGTCTGTATAAGGAACCAGATGCAGTGCATGGTTGTGTATGCCTGGAGCCGGGTATGCTGATAGATTGTTTCAGCCCGATGCGTGCTGATTTCCTGGA
>OLYY01000621.1_pt1 | contig 14406 bp, 9 predicted proteins | sample 1673561 | NCBI WGS metagenome assembly OLYY01 (sample SAMEA103958115, study PRJEB25191) | human gut metagenome | biome: human-associated habitat [ENVO:00009003]; feature: intestine environment [ENVO:2100002]; material: feces | place: Germany | collected 2013/2015
TTTGTTGCTCAGGTGCTTATAAAAAATATTAAATTATAGTGTTGCGGAATTAAGGCTTTTTACTTTTTTACCTTTAAAAAGATTTCCATTCCCTTGCTTGCACCCTCCTGTATGTGCGTGAGGTTTCTAATGCCATGTCCCACAGTGGGCTCAGGATCAATGAGATATATGGGGGTGTTGGGCTTGGCATACTGAACCAGGCCGGCGGCTGGATAGACGTTCAGCGACGTGCCGATGATGACCATGATGTCGGCCTCTGACACCTCACTGGCAGCCTCCATGATCTTGGGCACATTCTCACCGAAGAACACGATGTAAGGCCGCAGCAACGAACCGTCACCTGCCTTGGTGCCAGGCTCCACGGTGCAATGGTCCTCGGGCAGCTCCACGATGTAACGCTCATCGTCAGGGTCCTTGCTTGAGCACACCTTCGACAACTCGCCATGCAGATGAATGACCTTCGACGAACCTGCCTTCTCGTGCAGGTTGTCCACGTTCTGCGTCACCACCACCACGTCGTAGCTGTCCTCCAACGACTTGATGAGCTTATGGCCCTCGTTGGGCTGGGCCGCATAGAGCTTCTTGCGGAGCATGTTGTAGAAATTTGTCACCAGTGTGGGGTCGGCCTCCCAACCCTCATGCGTGGCAACCTGCTGCACAGGATAGTTCTCCCACAAGCCGTCATTGCCGCGGAACGTCTTGAAACCACTCTCCACCGACATGCCGGCACCGGTGAGAAACACTATCTTCTGCTTCTTCTGCCCGTTCATTTTTTCATTGTCTGCCATAACTCTTTCTCCTTTAAACATTTTTATCTTTAATCAGACTTTCGCAAACAAAACCGCTTTTCAAGATCTTGTCGCTTCAAGCAAGCATCGACACGTTCGCCTCTGGCGCTTGCCTGAACGTCGCCGAAGGCATGCGTCAAGGCCGGGAGCGGCATCGCTGTCTTAAGCATAACCGCTGACAGAGCGCTCGCAAAAGCCCAATTACATTAATATATGCAAAAATAATCTTTTTTCTAAAAACAAAGCCACATCATTCAAGAAAAATAAGTATTTTTGCACTTTAAACAAAAAGGGGCATTCCTAAAACGGATAAAAGCAGAAACAAATAATACAAAATAAAAACAAAACAACAACAAAATTTATCATGGACAAGTTAAGTTACGCTTTGGGTCTGAACATCGGACACCAGCTTTCACAGATGGGTGCCAAGGGCCTCAACATCGACGATTTCGCACAGGCAATAAAGGACGTTATTGCCGGTAACACACCGCAGCTCGCCGACGCAGAAGCGCAAACAATCTTACAGAAGTTCTTCCAGGACCTGGAGGAGAAGCAGCGTGCAGCACAGGCTGAGACCTTCAAGGCTGTGAAGAAGAACGGCGAGGACTATCTCGCTGAGAACGCAAAGAAGGACGGCGTCATCACGCTGCCCAGCGGTCTCCAGTATCAGGTGCTCAAGGAAGGCAACGGCCGCAAGCCAAAGGCCACCGACACCGTGAAGTGTCACTATGAGGGCATGCTCGTCGACGGAACAATGTTCGACAGCTCTATACAGCGCGGCGAACCCGCCGAGTTCCCCCTGAACGGCGTGATCGCAGGATGGACCGAAGGTCTGCAGCTCATGCAGGAAGGTGCCAAGTATCGCTTCTTCATTCCTTACACTCTCGGCTACGGCGAGCGCGGCGCAGGACAGTCCATCCCTCCCTTCGCAGCTCTCATCTTCGACGTGGAGCTTATCGAGGTGAAGTAAAAAAAAAGACCGAACATTAACGATAAAATTAATGTTTAAACAAATGCGCGAAGCGCAAAAGCCCTCTACAACAAGAAAACATTAAAGAACAAAACATAAAAAAAACAATGAAAAAACTTTTCATCGCAGCCGCTATGGCTGTAGCCGCCATGGGCATGACCTCTTGCGGCAACTCTACACCCAAGCCCAACCTCAAGACCGACGTTGACACCCTTAGCTACGCTATGGGTCTCTCACAGACACAGGGTCTGAAGGAATATCTCGTACAGATGGACATCGACACCACCTATATCGACGCTTTCGTAAAGGGCCTCAACGAAGGTGCCAACGCTGGCGACGACAAGAAGAAGGCTGCCTATTTTGCTGGCGTAAACATCGGTCAGCAGATCAGCAACCGCATGGTCAAGGGCATCAACCACGAGATCTTCGGTGAAGATTCTACCAAGACCATCTCTCTGAAAAACTTCATGGCGGGTTTCATCACTGGCGTTACAGGCAAGAAGGGTCTCATGACCATCGAGCAGGCCGGACAGACAGCACAGATGAAGATGATGGCTATCAAGGCCAAGAACATGGAGCAGAAATATGGCGCCAACAAGGAAGCAGGAGAGAAGTTCCTCGCTGCCAATGCCAAGAAGGCTGGCGTGAAGACGCTCCCCTCAGGCCTTCAGTATAAGGTTATCAAGGAGGGCAACGGTGCCATGCCTAAGGACACATCGCTCGTGACCGTCAACTATGAGGGCCGCACCATCGACGGCAAGGTGTTCGACAGCAGCTACAAGCGCAACCAGCCTGCCGAGATGCGCACAAATCAGGTTATCAAGGGCTTCACAGAGGCTCTCGTTCACATGCCTGCCGGATCAGTGTGGGAGGTTTACATTCCTCAGAACCTCGCTTACGGCGAGCGTGAGGCTGGCGAGATCAAGCCTTTCTCTACTCTGATCTTCAAGATCGAGCTTCTTAAGGTCAAGTAAGTTGATGCTTTGACAAGCATCTGACGCCTAAGAAACAAAACAAGAAACATATAGATTACTTGCGACGAGTGATAAGAAGACAAGAGCAATAAAGAAGAGGCACCGACCTCATCGCGGCTTGTCTCTCGTCACTCGTCACTTATTTAATGCACTTTCACAACTATGAAGAAAATCATTATGCTTGCTCTCATCATAGCAGCAAGCTCTGCCGTTTATGCCGTGCCCGGCAAGAAGAAAAAGAAAGAGGCAGAAAAAACTGAACAGCCCAAGCCCGTGGTTCTCACCTCGGCAAGCGATACGCTGAGCTATGCCGCCGGCAAGATGCTCACACGCGGTCTAGACCAGTATCTCATCTCTGAACTGAAGGTCGACACCGCCTACATGGCTGAGGTAGAGGCTGGCTTCCGCGAGGGAATGACCCGCGACGCTGCCGACCCCAAGGCTGTGGCTCACAGCGCTGGCTTGCAGGTGGCCCAGATGGTGCTCGGACGCATGCTCCCCGGCATCGAGAAGCAGTTTGCTGGCAGCGAGCACACCATCGACAAGACAAAACTCTGCGAGGGCTTCGTGTCAGCGCTCCGCAACGACACAACCATTATGACAACAGAGCACGCAACCAACACCTTCACACAGATGCGCAAGGCTGACGAGGAGAAGGCCAACGCTGCATGGAAGGCGAAGAACGAGCAGTGGATCAAGGACAACGCCCAGAAAGAGGGCGTGAAGACTACGGAGAGCGGACTGCAATATAAGGTCATCACCGAGGGCCACGGCGCCGTTGCCCAAAAGAGCAGCACCGTGACCGTGAAATATGAAGGCAAGCTGATCGACGGCACCGTGTTCGACAGCAGCTACAAGCGCAACCCGCAGACCACCGACTTCAAGCCGGAGCAGGTGATCAAGGGCTGGACAGAGGCTCTGTGTATGATGCCCGAGGGCAGCAAGTGGGAGCTTTACATCCCGCAAAATCTGGCTTATGGCGAACGCGCCGCTGGCGGCACAATCAAGCCCTTCTCTACTCTCATCTTCACCGTGGAGCTGGTAAAGGTCAAGAACGAAGAACCTAAGGCTGAAAAGACTGAAACCGCCGACGCTGCCAAGAAGGCTCCCGCCAAGAAGCCCGTGGCCAAGAAGAAAGTAAGAAAAGCGGTTGCCAAGAAAAAATAAGAAAAGCGACTGCTAAGAAGAAATAATAAGAACAACTGCCAAGAAGAAACAAAAAAGCGATTGCTAAAAGAAACAAAAAAAGCGGTTGCTAAAAGAAGTAAAAAACAGGAACGAGCAGAATTCATCAGATTCTCTGCTCGTTTCTGTTTTTTTTATAGGCTATCATTAATGTCTTGAAAAAGCCAACATCTGTTCTTTCAAGGCCATGTTTCTGTTTTTTTTACTGCTTCAATTTGAAGACCTCGTCAAGCGACAATCCTGTCATGTCTGCAACAACTTCAGCTGACATGCCCTTGTCAAGCATCTTTTTCGCAACTTCTGCAATTCCTTCAGCTCGTCCTTCTGCAAACTTCGTCTTTTCTGCCGTTCTTATCGCATTCACGATGTCGCGATACGCATTCATGCTGTCCTCATACAGTTTCTGCTCCTGCTGGTTAAACTTCGCTATCTCTGCCTGCTCGAAGAGACGGGTGAAGACACGCTCCTGCAATGCGGCGGGACGCTGCATTAGCTTCGAGAGGTTCTTCAGCACAAACATCCACTTGTCATACATGGTCACGAGCTCCGTTTCTTTCTTGTCGAACTTAGGAATCTCTACATAAATGTAAGTCAGTTTGTCGTAGAACACCTCGTGCGTGTCGACCTCCATAAGCTTCACCTCATGGTGCCAGCGCTTGGCGTTCTCAAGGCCGTCAGCAAAATTGAAGTTCAACAGACCTATGGTGTAGACAGGATTGAGATGAAAATCCCACTCGCCTCCACGCTGCGCCTGTTCGCGGATGGGAAACGTGGAATAGTAGATGGTGCGGTCTTTGAAAAACTCCTGGTAGACGTTCTGCATCTCTACGATAAATTTCTCTCCCTTGTCGTTCTCACAATAAACATCGAACACAGCGCGGCGGGCATCGATGCGGTCGCCAAGCTGCTCCGAGTTGAGATATGTGACATCCTGAACGTTCTGTTCGCCATGAAACATCGCGTTCAAGAAGCTTATAAGCAACTCCTTGTTAAACTCTGAGCCAAACAAGCGCTTAAAGCCGAAGTCGGTATGTGGGTTTATGTATTTGTCTATCATAAAACAGCTGTTTTTATTCCGTCCGCAAATATACAGCATTTTAGCCAATAAACCAACAACGATGCTTAACTATTTTTTTCTGGTTGCAAATATGCCGTCAGCTATTTGGGGCTCTATAATGGAAGATTTTTAAACCTCCATGAAAGAAAGACATTAAAGGCTATTTCTGCATAAATATGCAAAAATGGCCTTTGTTCTTACCCAGTTTTCCATTAAGGAGAAATGACAAAATGAAAGTGTCTTAATGACGTTGTCAAAGAGGCTCTTTGAGGAGCTCATTTGGGCTCTTTGACGACCTCAAAGAGGCTCTTTGACAACATCAGGCCATTTTTAACATCTGTTAAGAATTCGTGTCGTTTTTTGCGCTTTTTTCTTCTCACAAAGAAACCAAAACAAGATATTTACTAACATTCTGATTTTTCGATTTTCTCTTCACAAACCGCATAAATATACGCCCAAACCGTATATTTATGCAATCACAAAAGACACGATAAATGACATCGAAGCTCGATAAAAAGCAGCACTTGTTATCATAAAGCCTTGATGAAAAAAACTCGATAAAAAGAAACTTGATGAAGAAACCATAATGAAAAGAAACTTGATGAAGAGACATTCATAAAAAGAAATCATGCAGGGAAGAATACCAGTTAAACCTTAAGCATTAAAAAGGGAGTGAACCCACGAAAGGTTCGCTCCCTTTTAATTGTACTAAACTATAGAGAATTTATCTTTGTCGTTACTCCTTGTCCCACCATACGCGGGTGTTGTTGAAGTTGTCCTCGGTCTGCAAACCAAGACGGTTGAGAGCCTCCTTATAGTTTGCTCCGTTGATCTGAACCTCGTCAGAAGGATAAGGCATGCGGCGAACGATACCAGGACCCCAGTTGCCCATTGAGCTGAAGTTGGGCTGCAGATGAGTCTTCTCCTCCAATACGGGATAGCCAGAACGACGCCAGTTGGCGTAGGTCTCATACTCGTCGAAGAAGCAGTTGATCCAATATTGGGTGTTGATCTGCTCATAAGCCTTAGCTGCATCGTAGGGGTTAGCAGCGAGGTAAGCGTTGATGGCTGCGTCGGTGAGATATGTGCCCACGAGAGCCTTGGCGTTAGCACTTGGGAAAGCGCTGAACTGCTTCATGGCGCAACGCACACCAGCCTCATAGAAAGTCTTTGCGTCGCCGCTGATGTAGCCACGGAGAGCTGCCTCTGCAAGCAGCAGGTTGGTCTGGGCAGCTGTGCATACGAACGTAGGACCTGTGGGGTCGCCGTAGGTTGAGCGGTTGGGCTGTGAGTACGCCTTCTTGTAATACTTGTCGCTGTTCTTGTCAGAAAGAACCTCGTCGGTAAACTCTGTGCCGTTGTACTTCTTGATAGAGTAGTCAGACGAGGGGCTCATGCTGAAGAAGCCGGGGAGAGCCTTCTGCAAAGCAGGAGCAGCGTTTTCTGCCTTGGCGGGATCCACGTCCTTTGTCTCATAGTCGGTAGGATAAACACACATGAAGAGAGGTATACGCGGGTCGTTGGTGCTCTTGAGCAGGTCGAGGAACGTTGTGTTGATGAAAGCCACACCCGGATCTTCGTGAACGATGATCTTTGCGTAAGGCTCAGAAGAGTCGTTGGTTGTTACACCGCCGGCGTGCATGAGCATGCAGTTGTCGTCGTTGCTTGTGATCACGCCGTTGGCGAAAGCCTTGGCAGCGTAGGTCTTGGCTGTGGCGTCGTCAACCTTTGTCAGACGCATGGCCACGCGAAGCATGAGCGAGTTGGCAAACTTCTTCAGCTTGGCAACGTCACCGTTGTAGAAGAGCTCCTGCTTGCCAAGAGATGCTACGCCTGAGCCGAGAGCGGCCTGAGCCTCGTCAAGCTCCTTGAGGAGATCCATGTAGATGTCCTTCTGCGTGTCATACTTTGGATAAGGATACTCTGCGGGCTGTCCTGCCTCTGAGTAGGGAATGTCGCCGTGGAGGTCGGTAAGACGCTGGAAGGTGTATGCACGGATGATACGCGCAATCTGATAGTTCTGCTGGTTAGCAGGATCGTCCTTCCACTTTGAGATAACGGTCTGGATGTCACGGATGGCGGCACGGTCGCCTGAGCCGAGCACAGAGCCCCAGTAAGCGGCAGCATAGCCGTTAGAGTAGCTGTTGAGACCGTAGCTCCACCACCAGCCACCGGCTGAGATGTGCTGGTTCCACTGTGAGAGGTAGATAAGTCCGTCGCGCCATACGTCCCAGTCGGAACCGAGCGCCTGGTGCTGTGCGTTTGTGAATACCATCTGGTAGTTCACGTTTCCAGAGTTGGAGTGCTCCGGATCGACGTTGAGATCACCGAAGTCGCCGCAGCTTGAAGCCAGTGCGACAATGGAGAGCGCAGCGAGTGTATTTTTAATATATCTTTTCATAGCTGTTATGATCTTATGTTATGTTAGAATTTGACGTTTACATTGAAACCGATATTGCGGGTGTAGGGATAACCGTTGAGCTCAAGACCCTGGCCGTTGCTGTTGGTGTAAGCCGACTCGGGATCGATATTGTCGGTGTGCTTCATGATTGTCCACAGGTTGCGGCCAATTACAGACACTGTCAAACCCTTCACATACTTGGTCTTCTCGAGAAGGCTCTTGGGGAATGTGTAGCTCAGCGAAACCTCACGCAGCTTGATGAAGCTTGCGTTGTATGTAAACTCTTCAGCGATGTTGTTCTCGCAGATCTTGCCATAGTAGTTCTGTGCTGACACAGCCACCTGGTTGGGCTGACCTGTTGCCTCGTCGATGCCCGGGAACACATAGAGCTGGTTGGGGTTCTCGGCTGTACGTCCTACGAGCGTGTTCTTGTGGAGACCGCTGCTGTAGGCCTGGTAGTTAGAACCAGAGAAGAGCTTGGCACCGAACTTGTAGTCAACGAGGAATGAGAGAGAGAAGTCGCGATACTTGAGCGTGTTGCTCCAACCGCCGGTGTACTTGTACACACCGCTGCCGAGGCTCACCTGCTCGCCGTTGTTCTGAGGCATACCGTCCTTGAGGAGGAGGCGTCCCTGGTCGTCGCGCTTATACTTGTAGCCGATGAGCTGTCCGTAAGCCGAGCCGACAACGTTGTAAACGCCTACTGAGCCCATGCGCGATGTTGCGCCCTCGATGGCAAGACGCTTAACGCCCTCGCCGAGATACTTAACCTCAGAGTTGTTTACAGAGAAGTTGAAGACGGTGTTCCACATGAAGCGCTTGGTATGCACGGGTGTGGCGTCGACCATAAACTCGAAACCGCGGTTCTCGATCTCACCGACGTTCAGAACGCGTGCTGAGAAACCTGAGGCTGAAGAGGTAGAAACGTTGGCGATATCGTCCTTCGTGTTCTTGATATAGTAGGCGAGGTCGAAGTTCAAGCGGTTCCGGAAGAAGGCAAGGTTAAGACCGATCTCCTTCTCTGTGATGCGTACCGGCTTGAGGTTCTCGTTAGGATAGGTGCCCGAGTTTGCTGTAGAAGCCTGAACACCGTTGATCTTATAGTTCTTCACCTTGTAGGCGAGCAGGTTCTTGTAAGCAGATGTGCCGTTAGATGCGAAAGCGTAGCCGGCACGGATCTTACCGAAGTCGAACCAATCGGGCAGGCTCTCACGGAACGAGTCGGTGAACACCCACGATGCTGTTACAGAGGGATAGAAATAGCTGTTGTTGTCGTCAGACAGAGTAGAGAACCAGTCGTTACGTCCTGTTACGTTCAAGAACACCTGGTTCTTCCAACCGAAGTCGGCTGTGAAGTAGAGCGAGTTGACGCGATACTTTGCATACTCGATCTTACCACGGAGGTCTGTCGGGTCGAGGTTGTTTACAGACCAGAGGCCGTCAACGATGAACGGACGTCCGCCGTCTGTCGGGAAGTAGCCCTTCAGGGTGTTGTCCTGTCTGTTGCCGCCGAATGTAGCGCCAACGCTCCAGTCCTTGGCAAAAATCTTGTTGAAGCCGAGGAGGAAGTTATAGTTCATCTCATAATAGTTCTTCATGTACTCGGTCATGAAGCCATAGGGGTCGGCAGCAGCACCTGTAGGCTGCACGCTCTTGTTCTCGTAGGTATAGCCGTCACGCTGCACAGCTCCCTGGAGGTAGAGCCAGTCGGTGATGTCCCACTTAAGGTTGATGGCACCAGTGAAACGGTTACGCTTGGCCACGTTGGTCTTGCGATACTGGAGCCAGTAGGGGTTGTTGAAGTAGACGTTGGTACCGCCGATCATCTCCTTGCCGTCAACGGTTGTGCCCCATGGGCTTTCAGCTGAGCCGCGCTCCATCCAGCGGATGTCGAACGAGTTGGCGTGCCAGAGCAGAGAAGCGTTGGTGTTGCCGTTACCGTCAGAGAGCGATGAACGTCCGTTGAACTTCTCAAACACATAGTTGGCTGTTACGGTAGCCGAAAGGTTCTTGAACAGGTTGTAGGTTGTGTTCATGTTGAAACCGAGCTGGCGGTTGTTGGCGTTAGGCAGGATGCCCTTCTCCTTATTATATGTAGCGCCAAGACGGTATGTAACCTTCTGGTCAGAACCAGAGATGGCAACAGAAGCGTTCTCTGTCACACCTGTGCGGTAGAAGTTGTCGAAGTTGTCGACATAAGAATACTTGTACTTGTTGCCGAGGAAGTTTACAGCCTCGCCACCGTCCATAGCCTCACCCCAGTTGCTCTGCTCCGAGTCTTGTGCAGCAGTGACGTCCATCGGACGCTTGCCGTTTGTACCCTGGCCGAATACTGTCTGGAAGTCGCGCTGGTCGTAGATGGTGTTGAACGTGAGGTTGTTGTTCACCTCGATGCTCACGGGCTGGCCCTTCTTGCCGCTCTTTGTTGTGATGAGCACAGCACCGTTACCACCACGGTAGCCATAAAGAGCAGAAGCAGCAGCACCCTTGAGCACCTGTATGCTCTCGATATCGTCGGGGCTGATGTTGCTCAGACCGTCACCCATATCGGTGCCGCCCCATGTGCCACCTGTGCCCTGGTTGGTGTTGTCGAAAGGCACACCGTCGATAACGTAGAGAGGCATGTTGTTGCCGGTCATTGAGGCGTTACCGCGGATAACGACGCGTGAAGAGCCGCCGCCTGTGGCGCTACCTGCTACCGACACACCGGCGATCTTGCCTGAGAGGGCGTTACCGAGGTTGGGGTCACGGGCGAGCTGGAACTCGTCGCCGCCCACCTTTGTGGTAGAATAGCCGAGCGAGCGCGACTGGCGCTTGATGCCGAGAGCTGTCACAACAACCTCGTCAATGGCCTGGCTCTCGTTCTGAAGCGTAACGTTTACGGTAGTTTTTCCTTCAACGGAAACAACCTGTGTCTTTGAGCCCAGATAAGAGATCTCGATCTTTGCTTTGGGCGAAGGAACTGTAATTTCATAGTTACCGTCGATGTCGGTGATAGAACCTGTTTTCGTTTCACCCTGAATCTTTACGGTGGCACCGATAACGGGTTCTCCCGTAGCATCCTTTACATTACCTTTGATCACGGTACTCTGGGCACTTGCAACCATGGCTGTAAGCACCAATGCACCGGTAAGGCAAGCTCTCCTGAGAGAGTGCAAATTGAAATAGTTTCGTTTCATTGTGATATGATTGGTTTAAAAATATGGTTTTTGATTTATATTTGATTTATAATTGACTTTGTTGTTTTTAAAGTTTTTAATTTTGTTTGTTGTTTATATTTATTTTTATTTGATTTATATGTCGTTATTTGTTTTGTTCTGTTCACAATTGGTTTTTCAACTGCAAGGGCAAAACTTAACAATTTTGGGGTCTTCAAACGTTGTTTTTTTACTCATTATTGGCTTTTTTAAGCTATAGTATTAATAATTTTTGGCAAAGATAAAGAAAATAAATTAACTTAGTAGAATTATTAACAAAATAAATGTTAATAAGATTTCTTAACAACGTTTATCTTTATCTTCTATCATTATTAAAAATGACGCGCAAATATTTAAGAAACATTAAAAAATATACATTAAAGCCATTTATGTTGTAACACAGTGAGCAGCAATCACTATTTTTAGCTAACTTTGTGCATGGTTTAACGGCATAACACGCAACACAAAGAGTTGGGCCGTTTTTAACGAAACTAACAGAAACATCAATTTTTTTAAAGACAAGAAAAAAACATGACAACATCATCACTGCTCTTTATTGGAGGCCTCGGAACACCCGAACTGATTCTTATTCTCATCGTTGTGCTCGTGCTCTTCGGAGGCAAGAAGATTCCCGAACTGATGCGCGGAATGGGCGTCGGCATTAAAAACTTTAAGGAAGGCGTAAACGGAATTAACGAAGAGATAAAAAAAGACGTCAACAAAGCCGAAGAGGCAGATAAGAAATAGGACAAATAGTGTCCTGGTTTCCAAGACAAGATTAATCGGCTGAACAAAGAAGAAAAAAACATACGGATGACAGACAAAGAAGAAACCACGCCATCTACGACAGCTTCAACAAACGACGGCTTGAAGCAGAGCATCGAAGCACAGCAGCAGGAGCAGAGCGAGCAGCAACCTGTCAGCAAAGCACAGCAGCAGGGGCAGGACGGTGAGCAGCAAAGCGACCAAGCACAGCAGCAGGAGCAGGACGGTGAGCAGCAAAGCGGCCAAGCACAGCAGCAGGGACAGGACGGTGAGCAGCAAAGCGACCAAACACAGCAGCAGGAGCAAGGCGGTGAGCAGCAAAGCGACGAACCAGAGCCGTTAGACGAGATGACGTTTTGGGACCATTTGGAGGCGTTGCGCTGGATGCTTGTAAGGGTGTTTTCAGCCCTTGGCATCTTCATCATTGGCGGCTTCGCTTTCATTCCCTGGATCTTCGAGCATGTGATTATGGCTCCCATCAACAACCAGTTTTTCCTTTACCGTTGGTTGGCAAAGCTGTCGGAGCAGGTGGCCATCATGCCCGACGACTTGACGCGCCCGTTCCACGTCAGCATAATAAACATCCGACTGTCGTCGCAGTTTTTTCTCCACATGTCACTGTCGTTCTGGTTGGCGTTGCTCATAACCTTCCCCTATCTCGTTTATGAGGTGTGGAAGTTTATCTGCCCGGCGCTCTATGAGAACGAGCGCAAGAGCATGAGGTTCACCTTTGTCTTTGGAACGGTCATGTTCTTCATTGGCTGCGTGGTGGGCTACAGCGTGGTGTTCCCGCTGACGCTGCGGTTCCTCTACAACTACCAGTTGAGCGCGTCGATCAGCAACCAGCTGTCGCTCGACTCGTACATGGACAATTTCCTGATGCTTGTGTTCATGATGGGCATCGTGTTTGAGCTTCCCCTGGTGTCGATGCTTTTGGGCAAGATTGGCATTCTGCACCGCAGCTTCTTCAGCGCCTACCGTAGCCACGCCGTTGTGGCGTTGCTTGTGGTGGCTGCGTTCATAACGCCCTCGTCAGACCCGTTCACCCTCATGGCGGTTTTCATACCTATCTATATTTTATGGGAGCTGAGCGCCTTCCTGGTGAAGCCAGCGCCTAAGGACGATTAAGACAGGAGAGGGGACTTTCTTTGCCTTTCGCTGGCAGAAGAAATATTTGCTTCGCGCTTTGCACGAGCAAACACAAAATAAAGCATACCTTCTTGCGGAGGTTTTAAAGACAATAGAGACAATAGAGACAATTCTTTGATTGAGAAGCTATAAACAGCCGCAGCAAATCAAAAAAAATTGTCTCTATTGTCTCTATTGTCTTTAAAAAAAACGCCAAGAAGATAACATTATCCCCCTATTGTCTTAAAAAAATCGCCAAGAAGATAACATTATCCCCCTATTGTTTTAAAAACCAAGCCCTTTGTCGTTCAGACGAAGAACATGATGATAACCTGAGCGATGACAACCCTAAGGAACATGCCGAGCGGATAGACCGAGGCATAGCTCACAGAGGCTGAGTCGCCCTTCATTGTGTCGTTGGCATAGCCCAGAGCCATGGGGTTAGCCATAGCGCCACAAACGATGCCGCAGACCGAACCGAAATCGAGCTTCTTGCTCTTCAGCGCTATTATGCCCACAATGAGCACAGGCACCACGGTGAGCACGAAGCCGAGGCCTATCCACAGCAAGCCCTCAGGGCGCATGACGGTATGGAAGAAGTCGCCGCCGGCAGCAAGACCCAAGCAGGCGAGGTAGAGCGAGAGGCCTAGCTTGCGGAGCATGAGCGATGCCGACCGCGTGGTGTAACTGATGAAATGGGCGCGTGGACCAAGCGAGCCCACAAGTATGCCGACGATGATGGGGCCGCCGGCCATGCCCAGACGCACGGGAGCGCTCATGCCCGGCAGGTTGAGCGGAATGGTGCCGAGGGCGAGACCCAGGATCATGCCGAAGAAGATGGCGCCGAGGTTTGGCTCGTTGAGCACCTGAACAGCGTTGCCAAGGAAGCTCTCCACATGGTTTATGGCGTCGGGCTTGCCCACCACGGTCACGCGGTCGCCATACTGGAGCATGAGATTGTCGGTGGCAAGCAGCTTGATGTCGCCGCGCATCACACGGCTGACGTTCACACCGTAAGCATCGCGCAGATGAAGGGCGCCGAGCACCTTGCCGTTGAGCACAGGACGAGTAACGACAATCACACGACTCTCCACATGCGAGTCGATGGCGTTCCAGTCGATCTTCTCGCGGTTCCAGTCTTTCTGCACCTTCTCGCCAAACAAGATCTCCATGGCATCGGCCTCATGGGGCGTGGTCACCACCAACAGGTTGTCGTTGATGTGGATCTGCGTCTCTGCCAGCGGCACGATCACGCCGTCGCCGCGCCAGATGCGTGAGATGATAAACTTCATGTGTGTCATCTGCGCAATCTCCGCAATGGTCTTTCCCGCGAGGGCTGGGTTGATGGCCACATATTGAGCTATGTAGGTGTTGTCGACATCGGGGCTGACCTTCGGTTTCAGGTCATCGGGCTTGACAACAAAGCGCCGCATCAGCATCATGGCAAGAATTACGCCCACCACACCCAACGGATAAGTCACTGCGCAGCCCAAGGCGGCACCGCTGCTCGACACCGAAGCGTGCTCAAGCGCCTGTTGGGCGGCACCGAGCGCCGGCGTGTTGGTGGTGGCACCACACAAGATGCCCACCATATCGGGCATGCCCACGGGCAGCACGAAGGTGAACGCAATGGCCATAACGGTGCCCACCACAATAACGGCGAAGCTCCACATGTTAAACTGTATGCCCTCATGCCGCATCAGTCCGAAGAAGTTGGGACCGACATACAGGCCGAGGGTGTAGACAAAGAGCGTCAGTCCGAAGGTCTCGGCAAAATCGAGCATCTGCTCGTTGGCGCTCAGGTGTAAGTGTCCCGCCAAGATGCCTATGAAGAACACGAAGGCTATGCCTAACGACACGCCACGCACATGAATTTTGCCGAGGGCCATAGCTGCCGGAAACCTGTTCATCGGCAAGTTTGACCCGCAGACAGCCCTTGAC
>OLYY01000623.1_pt1 | contig 14398 bp, 6 predicted proteins | sample 1673561 | NCBI WGS metagenome assembly OLYY01 (sample SAMEA103958115, study PRJEB25191) | human gut metagenome | biome: human-associated habitat [ENVO:00009003]; feature: intestine environment [ENVO:2100002]; material: feces | place: Germany | collected 2013/2015
CGTCATGACCGCCGGCAGAACAACGCGTCCCACGCCGCCCCAGGAAAGAGGGGAGCACACGCGAGTTTCATCATGGTTTTCCACGTAGCGGACGCCGTGGGTCATGTATATGGGATTGCTTCGGAAAAGCCGGTCGAAGTCATTGGCCCAGTTATTTTCCGTGTACATATGGAGCGCCAGATGATAGCAGTCGGAATCGTAAACGGCATTAAATCCGGCATCCAGAAGGGCGGCGCACGGATCGCCGGGTGTGGTTTTCATGTGGTCGTTGTATGCCTCCGCCATGAAAAACACGTCCGGCAGACGCACCCGGGAACGGGAAATGGCCCATTTCCAGAAAGCCATGGGGATCATTTGGGCCATGTCGCACCTGAAACCGCCGATGCCCAGGCTTTGCCAGAAGGAAAGGATATCGTCCATGATGCGCCATGTCTTGGGCACATGCTGCTTGGGGCTGGTCCACCCCGGCAACAGGCGGAGGGCAGGAAGACCGGCCATAAAGTTATAGCCGTAGTTGAGCTTGACCGTTTCATACCAGTCGTACTTGCCGGGATTCCATGTAACGGCATTGTTGCCCGTCACACGTCCGAACGTCATTTCCCCTTCAAACAGGCCGTCCGGCAGACGCAGGGGTGGACCGTCCCCAGGGCTGTTGGAGGTCAGGTAAAAGTACCCCTGCTCCGGAGAAAAAAACGTATGGGGATCATCTCCTTCTCCAAAATCGTCATGCCCGTCCCAGTCCGCCAGGTAGGCTCGGGAAACATGGTTGGGAATAAAATCCATCATCGGCAGCAGCCCCACCGTCCGGCAACGCTTTACCAGAGCCTTGAACTCATCCATTCTCTTCTCCGGGGAGGAGGCCAGATCCGGATCCACGTCAAAATAATCCACCACGGCATAGGGACTTCCTGCCAGGCCTTTTACGATGGATTTCGGCTGGGCGGCTAGCCCGGGATGGGACGTCTGCGTAGCGTGCCTCAGCACCCCGGTCAGCCAGATGTGTGTGAAACCCATCCGTGCTATTTCACGTAAGGCTTTATCCGTCAATCCATTAAAAGTTCCGCACCCGTTCGTTTCCCGGCTCCCCCAGTCAACTCCATGGGTCTCCATATTGGAAAAATGACGAACAAATAGTTGATAAATGACAGGACGCATGAGTTGAAATAATCAAATTTTGACGCTTATAATGCTAACTTTTTCAGGTATTCTGCAAGCGCATTCTGTTCCACCGGGGCAATTTGTCCCAGCTGCAGCAGGGCTTCCTCCCTGGTCCGGAGCGTTCCCTCCAACTGAAGCTCCTGCAGACGGGACAGCCATTTCCCGAAATCAGGCCCCGGGGACAGCCCCAGATTCACCAGATCACGCCCGGTCACCAGAGGAGGAGGCACCAGAGGGGCATTCCGGTAGGAATCCATGAAGTCCCTGACAAATTGCCAGTTGTCCATCAGTCCGTTGGAGGAAAGGCAATCCAGGCGGTGGAGTTCCAGTTCATCCCGGAAATGAGGAGCGTTCATGAACATTCGCAGCGTAGATTTCCTCATCTGCCTCACGTTGATGAAGCGCATATGGCGCTCCACCATGGAACACACCGCATCCACCACGGCATTGGAATATTTCAGCCTTCTTAAAATGACCCTGGCCATGGAAGAGCCTTCCTTGTCATGACCGGAAAAACGGATGCGCCCCGTTTCATCCACCTGACGGCAGGGAGGTTTCCCGATGTCATGCAGCAGAACCCCCAGGGCCAGCTCCAAAGACACGGGGGAGCCGTCCCTTCCCAGCGCATCCAGCATCATCAGCGTATGGGTGTATACGTCTCCTTCCGGATGCCATTGGGGAGGTTGCGTACAGCCTATCATATCGTATATTTCCGGAATGACATGCTTCATCAACCCCGTTTCCACCAGCATTTCCACACCCCGTTTCCTTCCGGGAGACAATAAAATCCTGTCCAGTTCCTCCCGGATGCGTTCCGGGGAAATCCGGGCCAGCAGCGGAGCGTTCCTGAAAATGGAGGAGCAAGTCTCCTTCTCCACCTGAACTTCCCTGGTAACGGCAAAACGTACGGCGCGCATCAGCCGCAGGGAATCTTCTTCAAAACGACGGTCCGGCTCCCCGATGCACCTCAATACGCGGGCCCGGATATCCTCCACTCCGCCTACATAATCCACCACACGGCCCGGAGGCAAAGAAAACGGATCTTCAAAGAGGCCGTTCATGGTAAAATCACGCCGCCGGGCATCTTCTTCCGCATCCGTGAAACAGACGGCCTCCGGCCTCCGGCCATCCCTGTAGCTTCCGTCTCTGCGGAAGGTCGCCACCTCAAAGGAAAAACCTTCGCGGCGTACCAGCATCACGCCGAAGGCGGCGCCCACTTCCCATGCATCCGGAAACAGGCGCAACACTTCATCCGGGCGGGCGGAAGTAGCAATATCGATATCCTTCACGGAATATCCCAGCAATCTGTCCCGAACACAGCCGCCCACAAAATATACGGTGTGTCCTGCTCCGGAAAGAACCCGGGCCACGTCCTCCGCGGCCTTTCTCAACAGAATCCCCTCCATGAAACGGATCATTCAGGCATGGGCCTCAAAGGAGGAGCGGAAAGAGAATGGTCCTCCGCACCGGAGGGGGCGGAAGGGAACGCGGGCCGCGGCCTATCAGGCCGGGAAACAGAGGGAACGCGCGTATCCGGGGAATTAATCCTGGCCGGCGGAGAAACAGGCTTGGAGGAAGCAGGGGAGGAGGGAGACTTTTTCCCATCCGGCTTTTCTTTCTTTTTTCCCTCAAGTTTGCCCATGACCGCGTACAGGTTGGCGTCAAACAGCATATCCGGCGTGCCGCGCATCAGGATTTTCCCCGCAGGGTCCAGCAGATACACCCGCGGGGTGAGCCTCACCCGGTAATCCTTAAACGCCGCCGCTTTTTCATCCACCAGGGAGGGCATATCCATTTTCAAGTTCAATAGGGCCTTTTCTATGTTCTCTCTCTTTCCGGGAGCCACCGGCATCACCGTCAAACCGGGAAATTCTTTCCGGAGAGACGCGGCTTTTTGCAAAAACTGAACGGAACGCATATCCTGCGGATCCCAAAAAACCACCAGCACGGGCTTATTCCCGGAGGGGAGCGTCACTTTTCCGGCCGCCGCGGTAGAGGGAAGGCTGATTTCAGGCCCGGTCTGCCCGATATTGAGATTGCGTATTTCATACAGTTCCTCCTTCACAATATTTTGAACCGGAATAGGGCCGAAACTGGAATCATAGCATTTGATAATGGCGTCTTTCAGCAATTTTCCGCGGGCCGCCACCAGCCTGACGTCATCCTGAAGCATCCCTGTCGTTTCCTTCATCACCATGGCCAGGCCCAGGGAAGCCAGGCCCTGGTCCTCAGGGAACTGGTTGTAATCCTTGATCTGTTCCAGAATAACGCGGCAGCGCAGGTCACGGGAATTGCTCAGGGCATACGCCGCCTTTCCCGCCCCCTGTTCCCGGAACAGCGTATTTTCCAGGGAATCCAGGCAGAACACGACAATTTTCCTGGCCATGTCTCCATTGGGGAACGCCTGCGCTACAGCCTGGGGATGATCCAGAAACCAGACGACAGCCGGAAGAAGGCAGGATTTTTGAGTCTCGGGTTTCTGAAGGTCGCGCCCTACCAGCCTCCATAATTCCCGAGCCACCGGAACGGCATCTGGACGGTTTTTCATCAATTCCGCCCTTTTTTCCCCGCTTTCAGCCGTTTTCAATGCGGATTCCCAGTCGGACTGCCTCATCCGCCAATCCTCCAGCACATTGTTCATGCCCGTCTCGTCCGCCGGAGCCCATCCAAGCAGGCTGCATGCACCGGCTATCACGCAAAACGCTCTCTTCATACCCTGCCACTATGCCCTGACGCATCCCACACGTCAATCAAACCCCGTGGCAAAACGCAGCCTATTTTTTCTTTTCCCCTCCCTTCCAGCTGTTTACAGCGCGGAATACATCTTCCGGAAATGAACAAACCCCGGCGAATCCCTTCGCCGGGGCTGCTGTTCAACTAACTACCTATGAAGACGGTCGAGTCCTTAAGTGGATGAAGCGCTCTCTCTTTCACTGCATCCGGATCATAACCGTTATGGGTGAGACAAACGCACGGCAAATATGTTCAAACATTATTTCTTTTGTATGACACAAGGCCCGGGAAGACAAAAAAGCGGCTACGGAATTTCTCCCGTAGCCGCTCCAACTAACTACCTATGAAATCAGGGTTATTCCTGGTGACAAGGGAAGCTCTCGTTCCTCCCTTATCGAACATCCCTGTTCATTCAGGATACCTTCACGAATTAAACGCTCAAGAATTTTTTTCCTTACGTGAAAAAAACAGAGAACCGCCGCTTCAGGCTGCTACAAAGTTTCGTTCGTCATTGGTCAGGGCCCGCACCTGCACGGCCATAAACCTCATTTCATTAAGCATGTTCAGATAAAGCAGGGAGGAACGGGTGCGCGTCTGGTTGCGCTGGGCCCGCTTGATCTGGCGCTTGGTGGCCTTTGCCACCAGTTGAAGAAGCTGTTCCTGGGCCACCATCGTATAGTCGAACTGAATGTACGTCCCCGTCTGGAGCATTTTGCAATATTCATCCAGCAGCTTGATGAGGGCGGTATGCACCTCCTTCAAATCGTCCACCTGGTCAATCGTAAACGGCGTGTGGTTATTATCCACATACGTGAAGATGGACTCGGAAAACTGCGACAGGCTCTGCGTAGCTTCATTCAGATGCTCCAGGGCCTGCACAAAGTGGTAGCCCATATCCAGGGAACGGGACTGCATCTTGTACAGAATAGGGAGAATATCGTACTTGTGATGTTCGCTGCTGGTCATGGCCAGCCGTTCTGCGGCATCCGCCAGTTCTTTCAGGGCCTTCCTGTCCCCCTGGAAAAAGTTTTCCACGGTGTCATTGTAAATTTCCCGCAGCTTGAGCGTGCTGTCCACAATCTGGTGGCTGCATACATCCAGGATATTTTCTTCCGTAATCTGGTCAAAACGCTCTACGGAAAGCTTGCTTTCCCGCTTGCGGTGCATGATGGTGGACTTTACCAGAATGACAACCACCAGGGCCAGCAGACCGAAGATGGCGTACACCTGTCCGTAATGCAGGATGGTAGCCATGACGGCGGCCAGCGTAAAGGCAGCCAGCCCGGTCATGAACCAGCCGGAAATCACCGTCAGCACGCCGGTTACACGGTAAACCGCGCTCTCCCTTCCCCATGCCTTGTCCGCCAGGGAGGAGCCCATCGCCACCATGAACGTCACGTACGTGGTGGAAAGAGGGAGCTGCCTGCCAGTAGCCCATGCAATCAACAGGGAAGCAACCGTCAGATTCACCGTGGCGCGAATCAGGTCAAATGCCACCCGGTCCTTGGGATTCAAGGGCTGGGGGGCGGGATCCCACTGGTGGTTCATGCGCACCAGCATGCGGGCGGGAATAAGCCTTTTCACCCCGCGTCCCAGGGCGATGGCGCTGCGAACGATGGCGCGGGCGGGGGGGACGGAGCCGAAACGCTCAATACCGCCTTCACCCTGCCTGGAAAGTTCCACGCCGGTGGCGATCACCGTTTTTGCCTTTTTGGAGAACCACAAGGCAAAAATCATCATACAGCCCGCGGCGAACAAAATATAATGGTTTACCGGCATGCCCTGCCCCGGCATCAGACACTCCATGGAGGTGATGGATGAGGGAGAGCCACCGGCCGCCGCCACGCCGCTGGCGTACTGGAAGGAATCCAGACCACCCATGAAAACGCCGATGAAATTCACCAGGTCGTTGCCCGCAAAGGCCAGAGCCAGGGAAAAAGTGCCCGCCAGAACGGTCAGGAGCAGAATATTCGTCATGAACAAGACTTCTTTGTCATCCAGGGTTTCTATGAAGCGGAGGACGGAACTCCTGAAGAGATTTATTGTGAGCAGGGCCATGCCCAGATTCTGGTCAATGTATTGGATGAACGAGGGCTCCATCAGGGTAGACTCCTTCAAGCCCTTGAAAACGGCAAAATAGGCTATCGCCGTCATGGCAATGCCGCACCAGAAGCAGCCGAACCATTTGAACCGGGACTGGTATTTAAACGTGAACGCCAGACGGGAAATCCACATGACGATGGTGCCCACCGTAAAGGCGATGGCTACGGAAAGAAGAATGCTGGTGACAATCTCAAAAGCCTTGTCCGTATTAATGAAATCCCACACGGACTGAACCAGGCGGAGCTTGGAAATCTTGAACAGGGCCGTCGCTACGGCAGACCCCAAAATACCGAATACCAGGGAAACGGTGGTGGACGTAGGCAATCCGAACGTATTGAAGGTATCCAGCAGAATCACTTCGCTGATCATTACCCCCAGGAAAAGCAGCATCACTTCATGATAACTGAACATGTCCGGGTGAAAAATGCCGTTGCGGGCTACTTCCATCATGCCTCCGGAGAAACAGGCCCCCACCAGCACGCCGATGGAAGCTACGGTCAGGATCACCCGCACGGGTGCAGCCTTGGAACCGATGGCGGAATTGAGGAAGTTGACAGCGTCATTCGCTACGCCGTTGATCAAGTCAAATGCCGCCAGAAGCAGCAGGGCTGTGATGATAATCCAGTAAATTGAGTCCATAACTGTCTCTTGTGAATGGTGGGCGGAGGGCATCCGCGAGCTGCACCACCGCCTCTTTACACGGAAACGGTCGATTTTGCTACTGTTTTGTTACAGAAAAATCCTTTCTCCTTATCACCGGGAACGGGGAAGGAAATCCAGTTCCCCGGGGTCGGGCCAACGGTGCCGGGGATAACGCCCCGCCAGGTCCTTTTTCATTTGCCCGTATCCGTTCCGCCAAAAACTTTCCAGAGATCCCGTTACCTGCCACGGCCTCTGGCTGGGGGCCAGCACCTCCACAATCACGGGTACGGCCCCGTTGGCAATGCGTGGGGAAACCGCCACGCCGAACAGGCGCTGCACCGTCAGACTGATCACCGGGGAGGAATCCTCCCCGTACCTGACCTTGGCGTGCTGGCCGTTGGGCAACGTGAGGCTTACCGGGGCATAATCGTCCAGCGCCTTCGCCTGCCAGCCGGAAAGCCAATCCCTCAGCACGGGAATAATTTCCCTTTCCTTGATGTCCTTATAACCCACGGCCCCTTCACAGACCAAAGAAATGGCGACCAGCTTGTCCTCCTCCGAAAACCGGGGCAGCTCCAGTTCCGGCATCCAAACGCTCAAACCATTAAGACGGCGTATCCACTGTTCCACGGCATCATTCCATTTCACCAGCTTCAGGGTTCCGTCCACTACTTTTTCAGCCAAAACCGGGGCGGCCAGCTCCGTAGGGGCATCCCCGCGGTCACGATCCTCCAGCACCAGATCTCCATACATCAGCTTCCGGTGCAGACGCACGCGCCGCAAAGCGGCATCGAAGACGGCTTCCTCCCCGCAGGAAAAACGCTCCGGCCAAATGGAACGCAAATCTTCCGGCGCAATAAGCGTACAGCGTCCCACACGGGTTTCCACCGCCTTTCCGGACAATTCCGCCACCTCTGCGGCTACGAAATGCTCTCCTTGAAACACCACGCTTCCTTCCGCCAGCCTGCCGCCCACCCCGCCGGCCATGCGGCATGTATTGGCTGCCACGCCATTTCGCACACCCACATGGTCCGCAAAACTCTCAATCATTGCACGGACTACGGCAGGGCGCGCCGCCGTAAAATCCGGTCCCGGCGTTTCCCGGGCTTTTCCCCGGCTGCCGACGGACAGAAGCTGCCGGTATGCCATCCATGCCTCCCGCGCCCCGCGGGAAGAGATGCCCCAGCGGGTACACGCCGCCGCCCCAAAACCGGCATCCACAGCCTTCTCCACCGCGCGCCACTCCGCCTGGAAATCCGTGTAATCCGCAGAATCGCGCAAATGATCGTTCAGCCCCCCCTTTACCGCAACACCTTCTCCCTGCATCAGGGCTGCAACGGCGGCCAGCTCCACGGCACACTGTTCATCCTGGCCGGCCACCATCAGACGGGCCAGCCGGGGCGGCAGGGGAAAAGCGGTCATCCTTTTTCCCGTATCCGTCAGGCTTCCATCCTCTTCCGTCGCACCCAGGGCAGCCAACAAATTCACGGCCCGCTGCATCACCAGGGGGGCAGGAACATCCAGCCAACGGAAATTTTCCGGTACGGTGACGCCCCAGGCAGCCAAATTCAAAACGGCTCCGGCCAGATCCACCCGGAAACATTCGGGCGGGTCAAAATCCTCCTTCCGGGCCTGTTCCGCCTCACTCCACAGCCGGAAACAGCGCCCCGGAGCCACGCGCCCGGCACGGCCCGCGCGCTGAGCGGCGGACGCCTTGGAAATCTTCACCAGATGCAGCGTATCCATCCCCCGGTACGGATCCCATCCGGACCGGCGGACCAGCCCGGAATCAACCACCGTACGCACTCCCTCAATCGTCAGGGAAGTTTCCGCCACATTAGTGGAAACAATGACACGGGGGATATCCCCCCGCTCCACGGCGCGATTCTGCTGCTCCGGCGCCAGAGACCCGTAAAGGGGAAAAACGTCCCGGCCGCTCATCCACGGCTTTCCTGCCAGCAACTCCACCGTTTTCCGTATCTCATACACGCCCGGCATAAATACCAGCACATCCCCGCAGTCATCCTCCCTCACCGCCTCCCGCACAACATCCGCCGCCTGCTCCCATATGGGGGGAGGAGCCACCCTGCCGCGTCCGTCACTGACCAGGCGGGGAGCCCGGTAAACGACTTCCACGGGATACTGCCTGCCTTGCGCTTCCAGAACCCGGCAGGAACCTCCCATATATTCCCGCAGCCCGGACATCTCCAGTGTGGCGGACATCACGACCACGGCCAGATCCCGGCGCGGCCCTTCCTGCAGATCCAGCACACGCCCCAGGGATAAATCCCCGGAAAGGCTGCGTTCATGGAACTCATCAAACACCACGGCGCTCACCCCTTCCAAGGAGGGCCATTCCGTCAGCCAGCGCTCCAACATGCCGTCCGTCACGTACGCGATACGGGTGCGGGAGGAAATGTACCGTTCAAAACGCACCGCATACCCCACTTCTTTTCCCAGCTCCACCCCGCGCAGCCGGGCCACATGCCGCGCCAGCAGGCGAGCGGCCATCCGCCGGGGCTGTACAACGACAATCAGGCCACGGTCTCCCAGACCGGCGTCATCCATCATCGGAGGAACGCCGGTGGACTTGCCGGAGCCGGTAGGAGCTTTCAACAAAATGCGCGGAGAAGGAACCCGCAGAGCCTCCATCAATTCTCCGCGGATTTCCTCAATGGGAAGAGAAGAAAAAACCATACCGGGTTACAGGGAATCCGTTCGTGCCGGGGACATTCAGCCGATGCAGGCCAGCAGAAACCAGAAAAACGGCACGGTAAAGGAAGGGCTGTCAATCAAATCAAAAATTCCTCCTATCCCCGGCAGCAGGGAACCGGAATCCTTGATGGCCAGGCTGCGTTTAACCAGGGACCCGGCCAGATCCCCGTAAACGGAAAGCAGGAAAATGAGGGATGTGCATCCCATCAGTACCAGTACCTGGGTTATGGACAAGACGGAAATTCTGAACATCGGGAAAACCAGCCCTATGGCCGCCGCATTCGTCAGCACCCAGGAACCGAGGAGGCCCTCCCACGTTTTCTTGGGGCTGATGTGGGGAATGAGCCTGCGGGAAAAAAGGCGGCCGCCCAGCAGGAACCCGCTCACGTAGGCAAAAATGTCCGCCATCTTCGTTACCAGAACGACCCACAGCACACACATGACAATGGCCGGATAAACACACCCCGCCCTCATATACGCCAGATGCAGGGCCAGAATGGCAAAAGAGAACAGCCAGACGGGATAAATAAAGGAAAGCAGCGTAGTACCCACGGAACGGAGAGCCCTGCTTCCATCCACCGGGTGCTTCATCTCACGGATGAAGGCAACCACTACCAGGAGGACCGGAGCGGCAAGTGCCACCAGAAGAGGAAGGGGGATGAGGAAAGAAACCTGTTCCGCAAGGGCGCTTTCCCGGAATTTAGTGATGCAGCATGACCAGGACAGCAATACGGGGTACGCCACTCCGAAAAGAAAGCTCAAGTTCGGCTGGGAGGCTTTTCCGGAACGCAGCAGCATGTGCCGCCATTCCCAAGCGGCCAAAATACAGAAAATGCAGACCAGACCGTAATACCCAAGTTCGCAGTCCCACCACAAAGCCCCGGCCAGCAACCCAAGCAAAACCACGGTGCTGAATGAACGCTGCAGCAAAACACCCATCTTGCTTCCGGAAAAACTCTTGTCCCGATTCGGTATGCTCATCATCACGCGAAGTGTACAGAAAACCGTTGCAACCTCAATCCTGAAATGCTTCCTTTCCTGCGGCGTCTCTTCGGAAAACGTCCGTTCTCCCCATCCTCACCCTCCCCGCTGCAAACAGGAAAGCAGTCATCCCGCCACTTTTCCCTCTCCGGGAAGGATGCAGCAACGGAAAACCAAAGAAAACACGCAACAACAAAAAGCGGAAGAAATGCGGAAAAAACATCCGTAAAATGAAATCCATTTCCATGCAGCTCCAATATGACAAATGCCGGACTTCCGCACAAAATTTCAAACTTTATGGTGGATTTATCCACCCATGAATTCTCTTCTTTCCTCCCCCTGCCGCCGCCGGATATTTCCGGATGAACCGGCTTCCATTTACTCTTGTCCCCTTCCGGAAACAAGGAGAGCAAAATAGCGTCATGTGGACGTTTTATAAGATAGACAATCACCTGCAAATCAGTAACACTTACATCCCGGCGCCAGCTTTTTCCCCAAATGGAAAAAAACGCACCCTTTTCCGTTATGAACATGCACTCATTCCGTTGGATTAGACTCACCGCATTCTCGGCCCTGGCCGCAGCCGCCATTACTTCCTGCGCCTCTGCGGCTACGGACTTCAACCAGGTGGGCAAGCAAATGTCCCTGCTGCTCCAGAATTTCCACTTCTCCCGCAAAGAATTCAGCGATGAACTATCCACTAAATTCTTGGAAACCTACCTGCGCAAGGTAGACCCTAACAAAATATTCTTCACCCAGCAGGACGTAGACGCCCTCAAAAGAAAATACGGTAAGGAGCTGGACGACTACCTTATGTCCGGCCAGATGATGGATGCGGCCCAGGCCATGCACGCCCTTTACCGCCAGCGCGCCATGCAGCGCATCTCCTATGCGCGGGATTTGCTGAAAAAGGGAGGCTTCACCTTTGACAAAGACAAGTCTATCGAACGTTCCCGCCGCAAAACAGCCGCGTGGCCCAAGGATGAGGCGGAAATGCAGCAGGTCTGGAAAGACATGGTGGAGGAACAGCTCCTGTCCGAAATCCTGCGCCGTGAAACCGTAGCGCGCCTGGCCAAGGAACAGAACAAGCCCGATCCCCTGGCCAATGAAAAACCCGCGGAGGAAAAACTGCTTATGCGTTATGAACGCATTCAACGCAATATTCAGGAAACGGATCTGGAAGACGTAGCGGAAACACTGCTCAGCGCCGTAGCCTTGACGTATGACCCGCATACGGATTACATGGGTGCGCGCCAGGTGGACCGTTTCAAAATCTCCATGGGTACGGAACTCACCGGCATCGGCGCCCTGTTGGGCAGTGAAGACGACGGTTCCACCAAAATTACCGGTATCGTTGTGGGAGGACCGGCTGACAAATCCGGAGAATTGAAGCTGAACGACCGCATCGTTGCCATTGACTCCGACAACTCCGGAGAAATGGTGGATATCCTGTTCATGAAGCTGGACAAAGTGGTGGATATGATCCGCGGAGCCGAAAATACCCAGATGCGCCTGAAAGTAGAGCCGGCAGACGCCCCCGGACAGGCCAAAATCATTACGCTGACCCGCTCCAAGGTACCTCTGAAGGATGAACTTGCCAAAGGTGAAATCATTGAACTTACCGGAGCTCCGGAAGGCAGGAACCGCATTGGCGTGCTGAGCCTTCCCTCCTTCTACGCAGACATGGAAGGCGGAGACCGCCGCTGTGCCAAGGATGTCAAAAAAATCCTGGAACGGATGAACAAGGAAAATGTGGATGGCCTGGTAATTGACCTGCGCAGCAACGGCGGCGGTTCCCTGGAGGAAGTGCGCCTGATGACGGGCTTCTTTACCGGAAACGGCCCCGTGGTACAAATCAAGGACACCCGCGGCAACGTGGATATCAAATCCGCCCACAACCGCCAGAAACTCTTCAATGGCCCCATTGTGGTGCTCATTAATAAACTCAGCGCATCCGCCTCTGAAATTCTGGCCGCGGCCCTTCAGGATTACGGCCGCGCCGTGATTGTGGGGGATGAATCCACCTTCGGGAAGGGGTCTGTGCAGCAGCCTGTGGACATCGGCCAATACCTGCCTTTCTTCGCGGCCAGAGACCGTGCGGGCCTGCTGAAAGTCACTACCCAAAAATTTTACCGTGTGGCGGGCGGCTCCACCCAGCTCAAAGGCGTGGAAAGCGATATCCAGCTTCCCACCGCTACGGCGGCATTCGAGCTGGGAGAAGACATTCTGGACTACGCGATGCCCTATGACCAGATTACGCCCTGCACCAACTACAAAAAGGACTCCTCCATCGCGGCCATGCTGCCCGTGCTGAAAGATGCCAGCGCGAAGCGCGTGGAAAAAGACCGCGACCTCCAGATTGCCAGGGAAGATATCGCCATGATGAAACAGCGCATCAAGGACAACAAGCTTTCCCTGAACAAGAAAATCCGGGAACAGGAAAACTCCGCCCTGGAAGAACGCCGCAAATCCATCAACAAGGAACGTAAAATCCGCTTCGCGGAAATGGCCAAGGAAGACGCAACCAAATACAAAATTTACCGCCTGACGCTGGATGACGTCAACGCCAAGGAGCTGCCCCTGGCGGATCCGGAAAAAGACAATGAACAATTCATGCACCTGGCGGAAGACCCCACGGCAGAACTGGACGACTCCCCGGAATACCCCTCCGGCCTTGATCCGGAACTCCGCGAAGGCATCAACATCGTCCAGGATATGCTGAAGCTGGAATCCTCCGGAAAATAACGGCTCGCTCCTCGCGAACCTCCTTGCCGCCCCGGCCCCATTCAGGGAACCGGGGTTCTTTTTTCCGAGGCAATTCCGGGAGCCGTGCCTCCCGAACAGCCCGAAATGAATCCGGGGCTTGCCAGCCGGAGGGAAATAAGGCAGTATTTTTGCCCGTCAGCAATGAGCACCACCATGAATACGACATACAAAATTGCCATCGGCGCGGATCACGCCGGAGTCGATCTCAAGGAAACCGTAGCAGAACTCCTCAAGGCATGGGGTCATGAAGTGACCGACATGGGAACCATGACCAAAAATTCCTGTGATTATTCCGACTACGCCAATGCAGTCGCAAGCAGCATTGCTGACGGCACCAACGACCGCGGCATCCTTATCTGCCGGTCCGGCATCGGCATGAGCATTGCCGCCAACCGCTGGGTGGGCGTCCGCGCCGCCCTCTGCCGCACGGCCCCTGCTGCGGCCCTTTCCCGCCAGCACAATGATTCCAACCTGCTCTGCCTGGCTTCCGCCTATGTGGACAATGAAAGTGTGGAAGACGTCCTGGACGCCTGGCTACATGCTGACTTTGAAGGCGGACGCCATGAACGCCGCGTCGTCAAATCCTCCGGTAGCCCCCTGCAATGGACGGACCCGGAACTGGCGGGCCTCATCCAGGAGGAAGGACGCCGGGAAAGCAACAACATTGAGCTGATTGCCTCCGAAAATTTCACCTCTCCCTCCGTCCGGGAAGCCCAGGGCTCCCTGCTGACCAACAAATACGCGGAAGGCTATCCCGGCAAGCGCTGGTATGGCGGTTGCGAGGTGGTGGACAAAGTGGAACAGCTCGCCATTGACCGCGTGCTGAAAATTTTCGGCGGGGATCATGCCAACGTGCAGCCCCACTCCGGTTCCCAGGCCAACATGGCCGTTTACTTCTCTGTTCTGAAGCCGGGCGACACCATTCTCACGATGGATCTCTCCCACGGCGGCCACCTCACCCACGGACACCGGGCCAACTTCTCCGGCAAACTGTACAATGTGGTTCACTACGGCGTATCCCAGGAAACGGAAGCTATTGACTATGATGCTTTGGAAAAACTGGCTCTGGAGGTAAAGCCGCAAATGATCACGGCGGGAGCAAGCGCCTACTCACGCACAATCGACTTTGAACGCATGGGCCAGATTGCCAGGGCCTGCGGTGCCTACCTGTTCGTGGACATGGCCCACATCGCGGGCCTGGTGGCCGGGGGGCAGCACCCGAATCCGGTTCCCCATGCGGACTTCGTCTCCTCCACCACGCTGACGACCCTGCGCGAGTTCTTGACTCAAGCTCGGCGTA
>OLYY01000625.1_pt1 | contig 14370 bp, 11 predicted proteins | sample 1673561 | NCBI WGS metagenome assembly OLYY01 (sample SAMEA103958115, study PRJEB25191) | human gut metagenome | biome: human-associated habitat [ENVO:00009003]; feature: intestine environment [ENVO:2100002]; material: feces | place: Germany | collected 2013/2015
TTTGTTGCTCAGGAACTTATAAATAAAGTTAAATTATAGTGTTGCGGAATTAAGGTATATCAGACATGGGCTGGAAAAACCGCAAAAGAATACAAACAGCTCAAAGGCTTGAAGAAAGAAAGCCTTCGCGACAACATGACCAACGAGGAACTTGTGCTGAATATGCTTGCCGAACTATCTGCAACAAGCATAACAAAAGCCAAAAATCCACAAACACTGTATGAAAACAAGACCTGTGCAAAAGAGGGAGGAAATGTGGCGCGTGTTGCAAGAGAAGAGTTGGAAGCAAAAACCGGACGACAAGTTGTTTCTCCACTTTCAGCAAAACGGTTCTTTGAAGCTCAAAAAACTGAAGAAAATTTAGAGGATAAACTGAATAACGATAACAAGTAAGTTAAATAATGGGATATACAAAAACAAAAACGACCCGCACATTTGAGCATCGTTGAGAGGCTTGGCGGGTTCTCGTGCTGCAAAAATACGAACAATCATTGATAATACAAACTTTTTAGCAGGAAAAAGAATATTCTTTTCTAATTTCACCACAATGCCACTTTGCCTGCTTCTCCCAAACGGTAAGCGTACAATGGTTTCACACAACATTATGTACGCAGAAACACTCCGTAAAGCGGCATGTTGGAGATATTCTCTTGTTGACGATAAGGCAACATAGAATAACGTATGGCCGATATGTCTGGGTGCTCCTTAAGATAGTTATGCAATGAGGTGGCTTTGATGCTTGTACCGCCTTTTACTTCTATAGGCAATAATGCCCCTTCACGCTGAACGAGGAAATCCATCTCCATACGAGAGGTGTCAGAACTGTAATTACACTTTCAGACACATGAATCAGTCAAATCATTACACTTTTCGACACATGATAGCATCGAAAGCTAACACTTTCTGACACATAAATTCAATGCAAAGCTACACTTTTCGACACATACAACCAAATAAACATTGAGCATAAAGCGGAATATTAAGATATTTTAAAACAATAAGAACTATAGCGAATGTTGACGATGAAAGAAGTAGCTGAAAGATGAGGAATAAAAGTACTGATTTTATTCATTCTGTTCTTCGTATTGAATAAAATCAGCAGTTTTTTATTCAATACGAAGAACAAAATGAATATTTTTTGTATCTTTGTCTCGGTCTAATCAATTCTTCTGAAGAGAAATGAGAGCAATTATCAGTAACCAGAAAAAGGAACGGGATATCCTGCTTTCCCGTCCTTACCTTACACGTCATACCCAATATGATGTGGATAACCTGCTGGCAAGCAAGCAAATCAAGTTGATAACGGGTCCTAGAAGAACAGGCAAATCGACAGAGGCTTTGCTGATGCTGAAAGGCAGGAACTTTGCCTATCTGAATTTTGATGACGGCAAACTCCTGAGTGCATGGGATGATGATTTGGTTTGGGAAACGCTACATGCCGTTTATCCCGACTTCGAGTATCTTCTGCTCGATGAGGTTCAAAATCTGGATGGTTGGGATTTGTGGGTCTCCAAGCTTTACCGCATGGGAATCAACATGGTCATTACGGGAAGCAACGCCAAACTGCTGAGCAGCGAAATGGCAACATTGCTCACAGGCAGATATATCCAGATAGAGATGCTGCCTTTCAGTCTTTCTGAATTCTTTATCTGGAACCACAGGAATCTTTCGGAAGTATCAGAAATGAAAGATAGCGCATCCGACCTCTCGCTTATAGCAGACTATCTGCACCATGGTGGCTATCCAGAGACAGTAGCAGCAAGAAGCCTGACCCAAAACTATCTCTCCACACTCTTTGATTCCATCATTTGGAAAGACATTGCCAAGCGCCATAAAGTACGCAATGTGGAGGATTTGAACAACCTGGCCATGTATCTGGTTTCTAACTTCTGCAATCCTTTCAGTGCCAACGAACTGGCAGAAGCGTTGGGATTTTCGAGCGTAGCAACCACCAAGAAGTTTATGGGATATTTAAGAGAACCCTATCTCTTGTATTATCTGCCACGTTACAACAACAAGTTGAAAGTGATGAAGAAAGCTCCACAGAAAGTATATGTGGTTGACAATGGTTTTGTAGAAGCCAAGGCTTTTAGTATGAGTGAGAACTTAGGCAGATTATTGGAGAATCAGGTTTTTATCGAGTTGGTTCGCAGGGGATATCATTCAGAGACATCGCTTTTCTATTATCGCTCCCGCAATGATAAGGAGACTGATTTTGTTACAAGGCAGGGTGCTCATGTAGAAAGTCTTATACAAGTATGTTATGACCTCTCTTCCGAACGAACGCTCAAGCGGGAGGTAGATAGCATCATAGAATGTGCGGGAGAACTCAAATGTTCCAATCTGATCATTGTCACGATGAATGAGGAAAGGGTAATTGAGAAAAACGGATATAAGGTCAAGGTTTTGCCTATATATAAGTTTTAATGAGCTGCAACACTGCGGATACCGATTTGCTAACAAGGGTCTATACGCCACCTTTTCATCGTGGCATATAGACCCTTGAACTCACCGATCACACGGATCTTTTACACGATATTTTTGAACACGAATTAAACGAATATTTTATTGCACACGGATCTCACGGATCTCACGGATCTTTTACATGGGATTTTTGAACACGAATTAAACGAATTAAACGAATATTTTTTTATCCGTGAGCCATGCGAAGCATAGGCAGATCCGTGAGATCCGTGAGATCCGTGTGCAATAAAATATTCGTGTAATTCGTGCGATTCGTGTTCAAAAACCGTGAGCGCAACGCTGCGAACAAGAATCCGTGAGATCCGTGAGATCCGTGTGCAATAAAATATTCGTGTTATTCGGATTATTCGTGTTCAAAAAAATTAGAGTGTTATCCGTGTTAAGATCCGTGTGCAATAAAATATTCGTGTAATTCGTGCGATTCGTGTTCAAAAACAGAGAGCGCAACGCTGCGAACAAGATCCGTGATAACAATCTGTTCCTTTCTTCGGTGGTTTTAACATTTCAGATTGATTGTCTGTGTTTTTCCCGTGATGTTTGTTACCATGGCGATACCGTTGTCATGAATCTCCACCTTCTCATATCTGGCATCAACGACCACTTTTCCTTTTAATGTCATAACCCCCCAATGTCTGGGAATCTCTTCAAAGGCACAATAGGCACCGACAGGTTGTGATATGCTGTGGTAGCGAGGTGGCACGATCACTTTACCGTCAACCTTCACCCCCCATTTCTTTCCTGCTTGATACAATTCCACATGCCCAGCCTCCGACTTCTCATGCAAAAGAAGCATCTCGTTTGCATCCATCTCCTTCTTTTGCAACATCGCCTCATGATAGAGTTTTTGGCCAAGGCGAGGCATCACAACCGCCAAATCTTCATTCTCGTTTTTGGGGTTATTGCACCCTATATAGGTCTTCTTCAAATTAGGATCCACCAGGTAATAGTGCTGCTTGCTGTCCATGACAACAATATTCTCCCCATAAAGGTTAGCACATAGCCAATACACATGCTCGTAATCATTACGGAGAAAACACACATTATTGCTCTCCTCACTGCTCATGCGTATCATCCCTTCATCACCCGCAGAATGGTACCATGCTTGACAACCGGAAGCAGAATGTCCGAATCTGAGTGTCATATAAAATCCACAATTCAGAAAATCATATTGTGAAGGACGATATGGCAGAGAAAATTCTTCTTTGGTTCGAGACATGAAGATGCCGTTATATTCTATAAACTCCCATTCTTTTATGGTGACAACCTTGGGAACATCTGACACATTGGGTCCGTCGTCAATGACAGTTCTCGCCAACAGGTCTATATAGCACACTTCCTTTCTCTTCGGTCTATAGAACAGGATGTCTCCTTTCAGCAGTTTCATGTCATGGTAGTCGCCTGGCTCCAGAACCTGTTCGCCTTGTCTGTCTACCACCGTCATCTTTCCGTCAGGCAGCTTGACGATGGCAAAATCATCGTTGCAATCAACAAACTCCCGATACTGCAACGACTGCATCAGTTCCTCATGGCTCATCACCATCACCATTTCCGAGCCATGACCAACAGGCATCGTTTCTTGCTTTCCATACATCAAGAAGAAATCTCTTTCTTTCGTAGTCTCCTTCTTTCTGCTGTATTTCAGTCTCCCTTCAAACGTAGCCTTCCAGTCCCATATCTGTGACGGCAAACCGAACACCCGATACAGTCCCACGTTATCAATAATCACACAACACTTTTTCCCCTTGGCAACACGCAGTCCACGTCCCACCATCTGCAGATACTTGGCAAGCGAGAGCGTAGGACGAGCCAACTGCACAAACTCCACATCAGGGCAGTCGAAACCCTCCGAGAAAATATCAACATTCACCAACACTTGGATATCGCCTTTCTTGAAAGTCTCGATATCAGCTTGTCTTTCCGCTGCAGGAGTCTTCGAGTCAATGGCAACCGCCTTGATGCCATGCTCCTGATACAGCTCCACAATCTTCTTTGCATGAGAAATGTTGATAGCATACACGATGCCCTTTCTATCCTTGCCATACTCCTCAAAGCTCCTATAAAGCCTTTCGATGGAAGGTCTCTTGTTCAGCAGCATATCCATCTCCTTGTTTTGATAGTCGCCGTCAGCCCCTCGCTTCTGCAAGGAGTCGATGAGCCGTTGCGTCACGCCATTCGATTTGATGCTCACGAAATCGTATGTCGCCAATCGTCCCTTACTGATAAACTCAGGAACGCTCCACGACTGCACCAACACGTCAAACAGATCTGTGAATCCCTTGCCGTTCAACCGGCAAGGCGTAGCCGTCAACCCCAAGAACTTGGCCTTAGGAAACCTCTCCCACATCACCTTATAGGTCTTGGCGAGCGCATGGTGTGCCTCGTCAATAACAATCATCCCAGGCTCTTCCCCGATCTCATCATAATGCCGGGCCAGCCATTGTATAGACATGGCCTTTATAAGTGAAGAATGAAGAGTGAAGAGAGAAGAATCCAACGGCTTTTCTATCAAGTTGTCAGAAGAACCATCCTCTTTTTCTGCAAGGCGGTTAGAAAAGACCCTTTCAATAGTTTCTTGAATTTGAGAAACCAATTCCCTACGATGGGCTACAATCCAAACAGACTTTAAGGGATGTTCCCCCAAAAACGATTCTACAACCGAAGCAAGTACAACCGTCTTACCTGTACCTGTCGGCATTTGCGCCATCACGGACCGATAAAGGCGAAAAGCCTTCTCTATCCGCATCACCATATCCTTCTGATAATCAAAAAGTTTCATTTCCGTCATTGCTTGCTCAGTACTTGCTTAATTAACGCACACGGATCTCACAAATCTCACGGATCTTTTGACCCAAAACCGCGAACATCTTTTTTGAACACGAATAATCCGAATAACACGAATATTTTTTGGCACACGGATCTCACTCACGGATCTTTTAGCCTACGGCTTATTGCTTCTATGGGATTCTTGGATTTGTAATATAACTCAAAAAATGACATCCGTGAGCCATGCGAAGCATAGGCAAATCCGTGAGATCTGTGAGATCCGTGTGCTTTTAAAAACTAGAGAGATCCGTGGGCTTATAAAACTGGTCCTATCCGGGGGATGCAGGGATCATTTGAGTATGCAGCTCTGCATGCAGAAGGTGCTGGCGATGGCGGTGAGGACGGTGATGATGAAGTTGATGATGGTCTTGATGTTCTCTTTTTTCATTGTTGTGGTGGGTTTAATGGTTACACAATCTTGTGGTGGGGTGATGGTACACAATCTTGTGGTGGGTTTGATGGTTACACAATCGGGAGAGAAGGGCTATGGAGGCTCTGAGCAGGTACCCGTTCATGACGGTGTTTCATTGGTGCTTGCTGGAGGTATCACACCGGTGGTTTCGTGGTGTGACCAGCCTGGGTAGTCATCGGAATACCCCTGACTGCAGGGACGGTCCATTAGCTGTCGCTTCTCTCTTTCGATCGTTTGATTCTTCTTGGGGAAGTTGTCAGGGTTTTAGCTGTGGGGGACACGCCCCGCGGGTTAGCTGAACAGGCTGGTGGCTTGTTGCCTGACGGGCCGCGGGGTTAGACAGCGGGGTCGGTGACGCTCTGATCGCCTGTGGCGCTATGGCCGTCGACACCCTCTTGACCGCTGGCGGTGTTCTGGTCGCCGGTGCTGCTCTTCTGCTTGTCCACACACTTGATGGTGGCGTCGAGCTTCAGGTTGGCTGAGGTGAGCTCGCCTGTGCCGCGGGCACGGAGCTTGACGCCGCGCACATATTTTGACACGTTGAACTCTTCAGGGGTGGGTGAGCCGCCTAACACTCTCAGTCCTACGGAGAAGATGGCGAGGTCGGGGAACTTGACGTTCTTGCCCATCAGGAGCAGCTCCTTGGTGCATGCCACGGCGTCGGTGAGGATGCCCTTGATGGCGCCCTTGGAGAAGGGGGTGTTGTGGCTTGCCATGTGAGCAGACAGCTCTTCCAGGCCGATGGTCTCTTCCACGATCACACGGGGGTACCACTTGTTGTAGGCTGTCTCGTTCTTCTCGTTCTTGTTCTGATACAGTTTTACTCTAATCATGCGGTTTGTTTTGGTTAATAATGTTGATTCTTGCTGTGACGGTTGTTACGGCGCGCTCGTTACTTCATCACGGTATGGCCATTGCTGGTCAATGACTTTTGATAATGCAAAGATAATGCAAACCGAACGCAGAGCATCAAGCTTGCTTGAATGCTATGCTGTGGTGCAGCTTATCTTATGCAAAGATACGAAATATGAAATGGCTGCTTAGGAGATTCTGTACGATACGAGGCTTTCTGTACGTTTCTATGCGATTCTATACGTTAGGGATCTTACACGAGATTTTGAACACGAATAATCCGAATAACACGAATATTATTTGCATGCGGATCTCACACGGATCTTACACTAGAATTTTTTTGAACACGAATCGCACGAATGACACGAATTTTTTATTGCACACGGATCTCACTCACACGGATCTTACACTAGAATTTTTTGAACACGAATAATCCGAATAACACGAATAATTTTTGTTCACGCGGATCTTACTCTTTTTAACGCACACGGATCTCACAGATCTCACGGATCTGCCAATGCTTCGCATGGCTCACGGATGTCATTTTTTGTGCCTCATTACAAATCTAAGAATCCCATAATCAAGAATTGCCGCAGGCAAAGATCCGTGAGATCCGTGAGATCCGTGTGCAATAAAATATTCGTGTAATTCGTTTAATTACTTCCCTTCGGTCAGTGGGCCTACGGCGAATCTCGTTTTCAAAAATCTCGTTGTAAAGATCCGTGTGATCCGTGAGATCCGTGTGCAAAAAAATTATTCGTGTTATTCGGGAAATTCGTGTTCAAAAAAAATAATTCGTGGTTAAAAATAATTCGGGGTTACGGCTCTCCGAGGTATTCCACTATAGCTCTCACCTGGTGGGCTATGAAGTATTTGGAGCTGCGACGATAGTGGGTCTTGCGCAGGTGCTCCACCAAGGGAGGACAGTTGGTAATCCAACGCATAAGGTGGTTGGTGGCTGTGTGGGGGTCGTTGTCGGGGAAGTAGAGCATGGCGAGGTCTTGTTTGCTGTAGCTTTTGATTTTCATTTTGTCTATGGGATTTTAATGGGTTATCTATGGGGTTTACATGAGCTATCTGTGGCTCTTACATGTGCTATCTATGGCTCTTACATGAGCTATCTATGGCTCTTACATGTGCTATCTATGGCAGTTACGGAGGCAACCTGGCAACATGGCAAGCAGTTTCTATAATCATTATATTCTTATTTTGGTTTTATAAATTGAAATATCGTTTTCCTGCCCGCGCGTGAGGGATTTATGGAAAACGGTTGCCAGGTTGACAGGTTGCCACCTCCTTGCCTGGCTTCAGAAGGAGTAGGGCATCTGAACGCAAAGGGTCAGAACGGCAGGTCATAATTGGGCATGGCATGCATGGCCATGGACTTCTGGTAGGCCATTATCTCCTCGGCCGTGCGCTGCATGACAAGATAGCCGCGTATGCCGTGATAGCGCACGCGCTGAAAGCCCAGCTCGCTGAAAGCCATGCCTATGCGAGTGGCACTTAGCTTCTGCGTGATGCCACTGCCAATGATCTGCAACACCCTCGACGAGGTCATGAACATGCTGTTCTCATGTTCCAAGGGCTTACGGAAATAGAGGTCTACAAGCTCGTGCTCAAGGCGCGGGGTCTCAAACTTACGGTTATGACGGTTCTGCTCCTGAATCTCCTCTTTGGTGAACCAGAAGGTGAAGCCGCTCTTGTAAAGGGCGAGGGCCTGACTGTAGATGCCTTCGTAACAGAACGGGTGCTCGCGGGGCGAGACTATGCTCTCGACCTCGAAGGGGAGCCAACGGCGGTTGCCGGTGGGGTCGGACAGGAACGACACGTTGTTGCCGGTGCCACAGAACGACGCTATGTGCTTGCGATGCTCATGGAAATGGGCATAGGCCGCTCGCTCGTCGATGGAGGGCATGGTGACGGCTGCCTTGAGCTGGTTGAGCTCTGCAGGACGCATGGTGTCAAGCTCCTCACAGCACACCAAGCCATACTGGGCCAGCGTAAGTAGGTCGTCGCGCGTCATGCGGTTGGCGTTGGTCTTGGTGTAGAAATATTGCTTCAGCTGGGGTGGCAAGAGGTAGTTGAACCAGGTGGTCTTATACGCTCCCTGCTCACCTATGAACACCAAGATGACGTTGTTCACCACATCCTCGGAGATCCAACCTGCTACCATGCCGACAAGCCACTTCTTGAGGGAAGAACGAAGAGTGAAGAGTGAAGAATCGGCTTCTTGGGATGTTCCTTCTTGGGATGTTCCTTTGAGGCTTGCTGCTTCCGGTGATTCCATGTGTTCTTGTTCTCCTTTAATCTTGACGGTGGCGGCAAGGTCAGCGATGTAGTCGTGATCGCCTTCGTGCCACTCGGGGAGACTCTCCAGATACTCGACGAAGGGGTTGAAGGCTGGGACGTAATCAGACTCTATGACGCGGTATATGTCTTGGATGTTCACTCTCATCACCGATGACATCTGGCTCCACAGGGTGTTCACTATGCGGTCGGAAATAGGTTGCCATTGAGGACAAATGAGGTTCGTGTTCTCCCCCAAAGAATTATTCGTGTCATTCGTGAGATTAGTGTTCAAACCACCCAAAGAATTATTCGTGTTCTCTTCCAAAGAATTATTCGTGTCATTCGTGAGATTCGTGTTCAAACTACTCAAAGTATTATTCGTGTTTTCCCCAGTCAGCAAGCATTCAACACGCGAGGTAATCACGTTATACCGCAGCCTTACTCTACCGTCAAGGAACGCTTTAATCTCGTCCACAGAGGCCGTGTTAGCATCGCCCTTTCCCGCTCTACCACCATCACGACCACGCGACGAGGAGCTGGCGAAGCACGAGTTGATGACCTGCTCCGTGCCAGAATAGTCGGCACCAAACATGCGCAACGCCCAGCGCACAACCACCTTCTTCGAGAAGCGGCGCTCGGCGAGCATGTAGCCTACGCGCATGACGTAATCGTTATGGCAGGAGGGCTGAAACTTATAGCCCTTACGGGCGAGCATGGGAGCTACAAGACTGTCATAATAGGTCTGTATTCGCTGCATCTGCTTCTCTTCCTTGCTCTCCTTGGCATGCTGACTGGCGGCAGCGGCCACCTCGTCGAGGGTGAACGCCTCTGCCTTGTCGGGGTCTCTGAAGAACACGTCGGGGTCATGGGCTATGCCGCTGAGACGGGTAATGTTTTTACACTGCATGTCGGCCTTCATACCAAGGAGCTTCTCATAATAGGCGTTGCCTGCATAGAACGCTGCCTTATACTGCTCAAAAACGTGGTCGCCCACCCCGTCGGTCTTGCTCTGGGGCTGCTCGTAACGGAAGATTATGCGTAGGCCGTTGCCGCTGATGGTGGTGTAACACATCACGGTGTGGGGGTCGCCAGCTATCTTGCTTCTCAACGCTGACAGTTCTTCTTCCTTGAGAGGGCCCGAGGGAGAGATGTGATCGAAGTCGACCATGCTAAGGCCTGTAAGCCCCTTTATGTTCTCCTTGCCCTTGCCGCCGTCGAAGAAGCAAGCGACAGCGAAGAGTGGGGTCTCCATCTTGATGTGCTTGCTTCCTGTCTGGCGATAGGCTTTTGTTAAAGACTCAAGGCGTTGGTCACACCTCATAAAATTGGCAATGGCGTCGAGCGTTAGGCTTACGGGCCGTTTGCTGGTGAAATTTTCGAAAGATGATACGTTGTTCATATATTCTACAGGTTGTTAATTTTTATGAATCTTATTGTGCCCACAGGCCGCAATGTTTTTTATTTGTCTGAGAGTCTTAAGGCTTTTTAGGCTTTTTGTTAGGCCTTGTCCTTTAGATACTTTCACATGTGCAAAGATAATGCAAACCGAGAGCAGAGATGCAAGCTTGCTTGCAAGCTATGCCGAGGTGCAGCTTATCTTATGCAAAGATAATGCAAACCGAGAGCAGAGATGCAAGCTGGCTTGCAAGCTATGCCGAAGTGCAGCTTATCTTATGCAAAGATATAAAAAACATGAGATTACGACAATTTTTAAGCAAGAAACCTGTCGTAATCTCACTTTTTTTTCGAGATTGCGACAGGTTTTAATAAAAATTTGCGGTATCCAATAAATTAAGAACACGCGCTAAGTGCGGAAAAATCAATGTTTACTTTTCATTAAAATCCTATAAACAAGGTTATTTTAGAAAAAGGGGAAGATGAAATAAAAAAAACGAAAACTAATGATAACAATAGTTTTTCGACAATTTTCGCTTCAAAAAACATGACGAATAAAAAAAATGTGTATCTTTGTAAAAGTATATGAAAGAAGAGACATAACAAACGACTCTTTTATTACAAATAAACCAAAAAAACAGCTCTATAGAACAATTGGCTTAACAAATAATCACAAAAAAGTCTAAAACAATCCCAACGAAGGAAACAACCCCAACGAAAATCAATTGCCACAACAAAGAAAAAAATATAACGAAAAAAACATAACGAAAAAAACGTTCCAACGGAAAACGAATATATAAATCTCTAAAAAAAACAACAATTATTATAAAAACATGAAGAAGGACATCTCTGCCTCTAAAATGGCAACATGCCTCTTAGGCATTGGTCTCATGCTCTCTGGTTACGGATGCACAGACAGCAACTACGACCTTTCCAACATCGACACAACCGTAGGTATCGGCGGCGACTCACTGGCCATTCCCGTGAGCAGCACCGAAGACATTAAGCTTGACGACATCCTCGAACTCGACAACAGTGACCTCATATCTACTGAGGCCAACGGCGACTATGTGTTCAAGAAAGAAGGCGACGCCGTGACACCTGCACGTCCGCAGATCGACGAGATCGTGGTCATAAACCAGCAGATAAGCAACAACGACCTTATGATCGACGTCACAGCCTCTCATGCACGCCGGCACAAAGCCCCGGTGAAGCACGCGCCGGGAGCCACCGCACCCATAACCGTGGAGGGCGTGGTGACAAAGTTTAGCTACGAGAGCGACCGGCAGAAGGATGTCAAGGACCTGCTCGAAGCCGACATCGACGCCGACCTCAACATCAGCGTGACCTTCTCAAGCGAGCTGAAGCGCGTGGTCAACTCGTTCAAGACCATGACGTTGCAGATGCCTGCCTACATGACCTTCGACAACCTCACGACAACACCTGCACATGCCGCGTTCGACGGCCACAACATTGTGTTCAACAACGTGAGCACAGCATCCAACATAAGTATCAAGGCAAAGCTCAAGAAGCTCCACTTCGGCAAGGCTGCCGCTGCCGGCAACAAGCTCGTCTTCGACAAGACAAAACAGAAGGTGGAGATCGAGGGACAGGTCAAGGCAAAGGTGGTGTTCGACGACATCAACGCCGTGAGCGCTGACGCATCGCAGTGTTACATACGCACACGCATGACCATGGACAAGATCACCGTCACAGGAGCACAGGGCATGTTCTACCCCAGCATAGAGCTGTCTGACCTCGGAGAGGTGACCATAAACAGCGTGCCAGGCTTCCTCACCGACGACGACGTGAAGATTAACCTCTACAACCCCATGATCGACCTCAACATCGACAACAACATGAACGTGGAGGGCAAGGTCGACGGCGTCATAACAGCCTATGACGACAAGGGCAGGGTCATGGCAACAGTGGACGTGCCAACCATGACCGTGATGCCAAGCACAGCCGACGGCGTGAACACCACAACCCGTCTGCGAATATGCAAGAACGACAGCTACAACCCCGACAACCGGCAGCTTGTGATCGTGCCGTCGCTCTCTGACCTCATGACACGCATTCCGAAGAAGCTCACGTTCAAGGCCGACGTTAAAGCCAACAGCGACCGCGTGAGCACCATGAAGCTCGGCAACAGAACACATTACTGCATTGCTCCTTCCTACTCTGTCCTCGCGCCACTCGCCTTCGACAAGGGCGCCCAGATCGTCTACCGCGACACGCTCGACGGATGGCACGACGACATCGACGACTATGAGCTCACCAGCGGTGCCTACCTCAAGCTCACGGCGAAGATAAGCAACAGCGTGCCTGCCAACCTCGCCGTCACAGCCTATGCCATAGACGCCGACAAGAAGGAGGTGAGCCAGGACCGCATCATGGTGGAGGTGCGCAACACCGTGAAGGGATCGGCTGACGGCACAACACCCGTCACATCGCCCATGGACATACGCATCTACGAGAAGACAAAGGGTGCCCTCAAGACCATCGACGGTCTGGTGCTTAAGGTGGAGGCGGCGGCCGGCACAGGCAACGACGCCATTGTGGGCAAGACCATAAACGCCAACACGCAGACGCTCAAGGTGAGCGACATCGTCATCAAGCTGTATGGACGTGTGGTCGCTGACCTCAACTAATTTTTTTTCAAACCTCCTTAACAACAGACAATTTCTCTTATGAAACAATTCAGAAAATATATACTTGCAGCCATCGTCACCGCTTCGTGCGGCGCTGCCTCGGCACAGACCTTCAACTCGGCCTACTTCACCGACGACTTTAAGTTTCGCCACACCATGAACCCGGCTTTTGCAAACGAGCAAAACTACCTCTCGCTGCCGGCATTGGGCAACGTGAGCGTGAGTATGCACGGCAACTTCGGACTGGGCGACATTCTCTTCGACAACCCCAGCTATGGACACGGAAGCGACAAGCAGAAGACCACCTTCATGAACCCCTATATCTCGGCCGACGAGGCGCTGGGGGGCTTCAGCAAGGGCAACAACCGCTTGACGGGCGACGTGAACCTGACGCTGCTCTCGGCGGGCTTCAAGGGCTTCAAGGGATATAACACCATCGAGCTGGGCGTACGCTCCACCGTGGGCGCCGTGCTGCCCTACGAGCTGTTCGAGTTTGCAAAGAACACGGGCAACCAGACCTACAACATTGGTGACGTGTCGGTGAACGCCATGGCCTATGCCGAGCTCGCCTTCGGCCACTCGCACAAGATCAACAAGAACCTGCGCATTGGTGCCAAGATGAAGCTGCTCTTCGGTGCAGCACGCGCCGACGTGAAGCTGCAAAACCTGAAGGCCGACCTCGCACAGAACGACAAGTGGACGGTGAGCGGACAGGGCGTGGCCAACGTCTCGATGAAAGGTTTCTCGTATGTGGAGAGCCAGGAAGAGTATAACGACCCGGGCAAAGGCACATATAATAAGGTAGACGATGTCGACGTTGACGGAGCCGGACTGGGAGGCTTCGGCATGGCGTTCGACCTCGGCGCTGTCTATAAGATTGACAAACATTGGACGGTGAGTGCTGCCGTGACCGACCTCGGCTTCATAAACTGGACTAACAACATGCAGGCGGCAAACCGCGCAAAGACCTTCACCTTCAACGGTTTCCACGACACATCGGTGACATCGGACGGGGGCAACACCATCGACGACCAGACAGACAAGTATGGCGACCAGCTCGCCGACTTTGCCAACCTCAAGGACGAGGGCGACAAGGGAAAGCGCACAACGGGCATCGGAGCAACCGTTAACCTGGGTGCCGAGTATGTGCTGCCGGCTTACAAGAACCTTAAGTTTGGCGCTCTCAGCTCCACTCGTCTCTACGGCAAATATTCATGGACCGAGGGACGCGTAAGTGCAAACATCTCACCGCTCAAGTGGGTCGACGGTGGCATCAACTTCGCTGTCAACTCGTTCACAGCAAGCATGGGATGGATCGTCAACTTCCACCCCAAAGGCATAAACCTCTTCGTGGGCATGGATCACCTGCTCGGAAAACAGTCGAAAGAGGGAATACCGCTCAGCTCTAACGCAAGCGTGAACGTGGGATTTAATGTGGCGTGGTAAAAGCCCCTCCCCCTCGCC
>OLYY01000627.1_pt1 | contig 14358 bp, 13 predicted proteins | sample 1673561 | NCBI WGS metagenome assembly OLYY01 (sample SAMEA103958115, study PRJEB25191) | human gut metagenome | biome: human-associated habitat [ENVO:00009003]; feature: intestine environment [ENVO:2100002]; material: feces | place: Germany | collected 2013/2015
GGGGCTTCGCACATGAAAGAGATTAGTGATCTTGTAACAGAGTTTGATAAAAGAATTGTTCTTGCTGCGGATAATCTGTATGATAAATTCGGGCTGGATAATGGAGAGGATATATTGATTAAGCATTTTAATAATGTAGATGTCAGAAAATATAATGATCACCTGTTAGTTGATAAAGCAGAGCCGCTTATTGAATATATTCTTTCCTGCCACGGCAACCAGAACCAGTATCTTCTTGACAGATATTCCGATTTTAAAGCATTTATAAGAAATAAGCTTGCAAGGAAGCCTTTTAAGATTACTAAAGATGCAGGATTATTTATATGTAAAGATATATGGTAATTATATTAATAATGTGGTAAAATTATACAGCTATTGCAATTTACGCGATTAAATATCTATCATAATGGGAATGTTATTTATAACAGTATAATGATAGGCAGATTATTTTTAAATGCAGGTGAAGCGTTAAGGCCAGTTCTTGTAAAAGTGCTTCCGATGAAACTGCTAAGTAAGCTGAAGGCGGGAATTATTAATAATGCAACAGAAAAGCTGTCGGCAGATACTATAGAAAAGTATGCACCGGGACGATACAAGGAAGGTGCTAATATAATAGGCAATATAAAGGGGGATAATGGATTAGGACAGAGTGCACGTATTATGTGCAGTCTGCTTGATGAGAATAATGAGCCACACGTTATAAGGGATTTCTTTGTTCCACCGGGAGGCTCAAGAACCAATGATATGTATGACAGCAGGCTTACAACACAGCTTCCATATGATGTTAACATAATACATGTTAATGCTAGTGAATTTATGGTAGCATATTTAAGCCTTGGCAAAGATGTATGGGATTACAGATATAATATAGGTTACTGGGCGTGGGAATTAGAGACATTTCCAGAGGAATGGCTTCCGGCATTTAAGCTTGTCGATGAAGTGTGGACACCATCGGATTTTGTTACTAATACACTTAAGAAATATACTGACAAGCCTGTGGTTACGGTTCCACATTGTATAGAACCTGTTGCAAGTGCACAGTATGGCAGGAAGCATTTTAATCTTCCAGAAGACAAGTTCCTGTTTTTAATAATGTTTAATAGTGGAAGTGTTATGGAAAGAAAGAATCCATTGGCAGCTATTAAAGCATTTAAGCAGGCATTCCTGAAAGATGAAGCAACTAAGAACAAGTATAAGGATGTAGGTCTTGTAATTAAGATAAGTGAGTCAGAGCTTTCAGCAGACGATGAGAAGATTATAAGCTCTATTGTAGATAAAGAAGATAATATTTACTTTATGTGTGGACAGATTAATAAGACAGAAGTTAATTCTCTTCTTAAAGACGTAGATGTATATGTATCACTTCACCGCTCAGAGGGCTTCGGGCTTGTAATGGCGGAGGCTATGTATCTTGGAACACCGGTTATAGCAACGGCGTGGTCGGGTAATACAGAGTTTATGAATGATCATACGGCGTGTATGGTTGGATACGATATGATAGAACTTGATAAGGACTATGATGTATTTAAGAAGGGCAATGTGTGGGCAGATGCACACATTGATGAAGCTGCTGATTATATGGTAAGGCTCTATGAAGACAAAGAGTATTACAACACCAAGGTAGTTAATGGACAGGCATATGCCAGAGAACATCTTGCATACAAACGTTCAGCGGATATTGTGAGTGAGCGTTTAAGACAGATTCATTCAAAGTCTTAAGGGTTTTAAATTATTCGTTTGACAAAGAAAATGATTGTTATTATAATATGCAGGATTTAGATATAGAGGAGAAATTTCTGATGCAACATATTAAAGAATTATATGAATATAGGGAAATGATTATAAGTCTTGTAAGAAAAGACTTAAGAGGAAGATATAAGGGTTCGGTTCTTGGATTTCTTTGGACATTTGTCAACCCTTTATTACAGCTTATTGTGTATACAATTGTGTTCTCAATAATAATGAGGGCAAGCTATGAACAGTATTATCTGTTTCTTTTCGTGGCACTTGTGCCTTGGATGTTCTTTTCATCAAGTGTAACTGACGGTGCGGCAAGTATATTAAAAGAGAAGGATATGGTTAAAAAGATATACTTCCCAAGAGAGGTTCTTCCAATATCAACAGTTACAAGTGCATTTGTTAATATGATACTTACATTTGTTGTTGTATTTATAGTTGTTATTGTATCAGGAAGAGGTATTAATCCACTTGCATTATTATGTCTTCCTGTTGTTATGGTTGTAGAGTATGTACTATGTCTTGGTATTGCACTTATAGTATCATCACTTACAGTATATCTCAGGGATTTACAGTATATTCTTGGAATATTTGTTATGGCACTCCAGTATATGACACCGGTAATGTATGGCGTTGATATGGTAGAGAATTCTGGTGCTGGTGACTGGCTTATTTTAATATACAGACAGATTATTTATTATGGACAAGTTCCAGAACTTGGTTCGCTGGCTCTTGCATTAATAATAGGTATTGTATTTATAGTTGTCGGAGAAGTTCTGTTTAAGAAGCTTCAGAGAGGTTTTGCAGAAGAATTCTAATTAGAATAGTATAGACAATTAGATATATAAGCAGAAATGAGGATTATGATGGATAAAGATAATGCAATTGAAGTAAAAAATATAACTAAAGATTTTAAAGTGTATTATGATAAGGGAAGCGAACTTAAGGAAAAAATGCTTTTCTGGAAGCGCAACAGATATGAGAAAAGACATGTTCTTAATGGTATAAGCTTTAATGTTAAGAGAGGTGAGGCTATAGGTTTAGTAGGTAAGAATGGCTGTGGTAAAAGTACAACACTTAAAATGCTTACTAAGATTATATACCCTGACTCAGGAACAATTGAGATGCGTGGAAGAGTATCAAGCCTTATAGAGCTTGGAGCAGGTTTTCACCCGGATATGAGCGGAAGAGAGAATATATATACTAATGCTTCTATATTCGGACTTACCAAGAAAGAGATAGATGCAAGACTTGATGATATTATAGCATTTTCAGAACTTGAAGATTTCATAGATAATCCAGTAAGAACTTATTCTTCAGGAATGTATATGCGACTTGCTTTTGCAGTTGCTATCAATGTAGATGCTGATATTCTTCTTATTGATGAAATCCTTGCCGTTGGTGATGCTAACTATCAGGCAAAATGTTTCAATAAGCTAAGAGAGATTAAGGCTGAGGGAACAACTATCGTTATTGTATCTCATTCATTAGGTCAGATTGAGCAGATATGTGACCGTTCTATATGGATAAAAAATGGTCTTATAGAAGCGGAAGGAACTCCAAAAGATGTCCATCTTAAATATCTTGACTATATGAATCAGGAGAGAATGGAACAGGCTGAGAAAGAGCAGCTACGTCAGGCAAAGCTTGAACGTGAGCAGATGGAGAAGAAGAAAGAAGAAGAACGTATCAAGAAAGAGCGTGCGAAGGTTAATTCAAGATACGGAAGTGAAGACGCAAGATTTACAGATATTCATATGTATAATGAGGCTGGCGAGGAGAGCAGAATATTCAAGACAGGAGAGAAAGTTATACTTGATCTTGGTTATCACGTTGATAATAAAGTTACAGATGCAGTATTTGGATTTGGTATATTCAGAAATGATGCTCTCTGGTGCTATGGTACTAATACAAGAATAGACAGAATAGAGAATTTTGACATTGATAAAGACGGAAGATATAAGGTAGAACTTGAAGATCTTAATCTTATACCTGGTAATTACTGGGTAGATATAACTATTGAATATGGAGAGGGTATACCTGTTGATTATTATAAGCAGGCTCTTAAGTTTGAGGTTGTATCTAATATAACAGATGTTGGCGTTACAAGAATTCCACACAAGTGGGAATTACACATTTAAGATGAGGAGATAAGAATAATTATGAAAAGGGCAGTGCCATGGATAAGAGTGGCTGGATTTATTGTTGGGCTTGTTGTACTGGTAGCAATATTTGATTACGCGTTTGCACAGACAGGATATGTAAGATATGTGCTTACATATTTCCAGAATTCAGATGAGGATATAGATACACTTGTATTAGGTGCATCGCATGCAAGAAGTGCAATTGACCCGCAGAAGATAGATGATGTTAACGACACGAATTCATTCAGTCTTGCAATACCTGGTGAGATGGTAAAGGATTCTTATTATGTGTTACAGGAAGCGTGCCGCAGTAAGAAGATTAAGACACTTATATTTGATGTGGATTACCAGTATTGGATGGAACCTCAGGCAGAAGGATATTTTCAGGAACCATTCATATACAACCAGCTTAGCTGGTCATCACCAGTAAAGTGGAAGTATATGGCAGAGAATATGCTTAATCTTGATGTTAGGAATGCATTTACGAAGAGAAATGTATATCTTTGTACTCCATCATCAGTAAAGACTAATATTTCACAGAAGCGTTCACAGGAATATAAGAATGCGGATATCTACTCAATAGAGGTACCAGATGCCAATGGTCCATATATTGGAAAGGGATTTTTCTATCGTGAGGTAAGCGGACTTCAGCCAGGTGGTGATGCTTATGTTGATGGCTGGGTAGGCAGAGAGAATGATGGTCTTTCAGAGGTGGCTGTAACCAAGTTCAAGCAGATAAAGAAGTTCTGTGATGATAATGGTATTGAGCTTATATGTGTTACATCACCAATAACACCAAGCGTTATGCAGAAGCTTGGAATGGGAACTGTTAATGATGTACTTTCACAGTTCTTTGAAGAACAGAATGTACCTTATTATAATTTTAACAAAGCCAGATTATCAGTTCTTGACAGAAGTGATCTTGATTATGGAGATAAAGAAGGTCATATGGGTGGAGAACTTGCAGAAGAATATTCAGAAGTATTAGCAGAAGTGTTAAAAGGACATTTTAACGGAACATTAGATGAAACAAAGTATTTTTATAATACCTTTGATGAGATGTATAAAGAGATGGAGGAACAATAAATGTCATTCACAACAGTAGCCTTTTTTGTATTTTTATTAGCTGGAATAGTTGTTTATTATGTTCTTCCCAAGAATGTACAGTGGATATGGCTTCTTATATTAAGTTATATATATTATTTTACATTTAGTATTAAAGCTTCTTTATTTATGGTATTTGCAACTGTAACTATATATTTCGGAGGTATTTGGCTTCAAAATATACAGAATACAGGTGACAGATATATAAAGAAAGCCTTAGAAGAAAGAAAAGATGGGTGTTGTTCCTTATACTTCTTTTGGATTTTGGAATGTTAGCAGTTGTAAAATATAGTAATTTTGCAATAGAGAATATTAATTCCGTACTTGGACTTATAGGTAAAGAACCAATAGGTCTTCTTGGAATGGGACTGCCACTTGGAATATCGTTCTTTACATTCCAGTCTGTATCATATGCAATTGATGTATATCAGGGAAAGTATGAGTGTGAGAAGAACATATTTAAGATGGGATTATTCGTATCATTCTTCCCACAGCTTTTACAGGGTCCAATTGGAAGATATGACAGATTAGGAAAGCAGCTTTACAGTGGACACAGCTTCAATTTAAAGAATGTAGAATACGGACTTCAAAGAATCGGCTGGGGACTTTTTAAGAAGGTTGTTATTGCAGACAGGGCGGCAGTGCTTGTTCTTAATGTATTTAATAATTATGAGGCATACAGCGGATTTCATTATATTATGGCAGTGCTTATGTACTCTGTAGATTTATATATGGATTTCTCTGGTGGAATAGATATAGTTATCGGTGCTGCACAGATGTTTGGAATTACAATGGATGAGAATTTCAGACAGCCATATTTCTCTAAGTCAATAGGTGAATTCTGGAGAAGATGGCATATTACACTTGGTACATGGATGAAGGATTACATATTCTATCCGATGTCACTTTCTAAGAAGATGAATAAGTTCGGAAAGTGGGGAAAGAAGCACTTTGGCAATACATTTGGAAGAACACTTCCTATATGCTTTGCTAATATAGTAATATTCTTTATCGTAGGTATATGGCACGGAGCAGCCTGGAAATATATTGCATATGGACTTTACAATGGCTTTATTATTGCAATAAGCAATCTTTTAGAGCCTGTATACAAGAAGCTTCTTAATAAGTTTCATATTAATGCAACAAGCAGGGGCTGGACTTTATGGCAGATTATAAGAACATTTATACTTGTTAATATAGGCTGGTACTTTGATATGGCTGACAGTGTAAGTCAGGCTTTATGTATGATAAGATGGTCAATTCAGGGATTTAGCCTTTCACAGTTTAACAGCTCACTATTAGACCTTGGAATAGAAGCAAGAGATTATATAATTATAATCGCTGGCTGTATTATAGTATTTATTATAAGTGTACTTAAAGAAAAAGGTATAGCTATAAGAGAGAGCATAGCGGCCAAGCCATTAGCGGTAAGGTGGGTTGCTTATTATGCGTTGATAGCTGTTATATTAATATTTGGATATATAGGCGCAACACAGGGCTTTATATATGCTAATTTCTAGCTTGTAAATGTAAGTGGTGTATCAGATACACAGAAATGAGGAGTATATGTCAGAACAGATTAATGTAGAATCAATTATGAAAGAGATTAAGAAAGAGATTGAAGTTAAGGGTTATACTAATGACTTATTAAGCTTTGATGATGTTATTGTTGATGTTGGTTCAATGAATGTTAATAAGTTTGATAAAGTAAAATTCAATGAGGATATATATGTTGCCAACCACGAATGGGAAGTTAATCCATACAGACCATTACAGGGTGGAAAAGTAACAGTATTCTTTAAAAAGGCAATAAGAAAGCTTGTATATTTCTTTGTAGAACCTATAGTTATGGCTCAGGATGGATTTAATGCTTCAATTGTCCGTTTGATGAACCAGATGAACTGTTATATAGAAGAAAAAGATAAAGAGATAGCTGAACTTAAGAAAGAGATAGAAGAATTAAAGGGCGGAAAGTAATATGCGTATTTTTCAGTTATTATCTACTATTGCTTATGGCGATGCTGTTAGTAATGATACAGTAGCTATGGAAAAGGCAATCAAGCAGATGGGATATCAGACAAGAATATATGCCGAAAGCATAGTACCACCACTTGATAAAAAGACGGCACTTGCAATTTCAGAATTAAAAGATGTATCGAATGATGATATTATAATATTCCATATGTCAACAGGAAGCCGCTTGAATTTTGATGTGGCTAAGTATCCTTGCCGTAAAATTGTAGTGTATCATAACATAACGCCACCAGAATACTTCAAGAATAATGATGAAAGATTCAGTGATATATGTGAGTATGGTCTTAAAGGTGCTAAGTCATTAGCTGATAAGGTCGATTATTGTCTTGCTGTTTCAGAATTCAATAAAAAGGATCTGCTTAATATGGGTTATAAATGCCCTATTGATGTACTTCCAATTATTATACCAATGTCTGATTATGATAAAGCACCAGACAAATCAGTTGTAAAGAAATATTCTGATGACTATGTGAATATATTATTTACAGGACGTATTGCACCTAATAAGAAGCAGGAAAATCTTATATCAGCATTTTATTATTACAACAGGCTGTATAATAAGAAGTCACGTCTTATACTGGCTGGTTCGTTCAGATATGATGATCCATATTATATAAGGCTTACAGAATATACTAAGAAGCTTGGTATGGGTGGAACAGTTATATTTACAGGACATATAAAGTTTGACCAGATACTTGCTTATTATAAGACAGCAGATGTATTTCTATGTATGAGTGAGCATGAAGGCTTCTGCGTTCCGATTGTTGAGGCAATGAAGTTCAAAGTTCCAATAATTGCTTATGGCAGGGCTGCTGTGCCTGAAACTATGAACCATAAGGGTATGATATTAGATGATAATAATCCACAGTATGTAGCTGCCTGCATTGACAAGATGGTTAAAGATAAGAAGTTAAGGGATTATGTTATAGAAGAACAAAATGAAAGACTTGAATATTATAGCTATGATAATATATCTGCAATGTTCAAGGAGTATTTGTCAAAGTTTATTGATAAGAAGGATTGAGCATTATGAAGAAAATTGGATTTGTAGTTCCATGGTATCATAAGGATATACGAGGGGGAGCAGAACAGGAATTAAGAGGAATTGTGACCCACTTGAAAGCCAATAATGTTGATTTGGAAATAATAACAACCTGTGTAAAAGAGTTTACTGCTGACTGGACTGAGAATTATTTCAAGGAAGGTGTAGAGATAGTTGATGGAATTCCAATAAGAAGATTCAAAGTAAGAAAAGGCAATATGAAAGAATTTCATAGAATTAATGCCAAGGTTATGCAGGGAAAGACAATATCCTATGATGAAGAAGATATATTCATAAGGGAAATGGTCAATAGTCCTGATATGTATGATTATCTCAGGGAGCATAGTGAGGAATATCATAGATATGTGTTTATTCCATATATGTTTGGTACAACTTATTATGGGATACTGGCGTGTCCATTTAAGTCAATTCTTATTCCGTGCCTGCACGATGAGGCATACGCTTATTTCAGACATTATAGAGAGACATTCAGGGATTTAAGAGGAATTATATTCCACGCAAGACCGGAGATGGAACTTGCCAATAAAGTGCTTGATTTAAGAAATGTTAATCAGGTGCTTTTAGGAGAAGGCGTAGAAACAGATTTTGAATATAATGCTGACAGGTTCAGAAAGAAATACAATATTAATGAACCATATATAATATATGCAGGACGTAAAGATGAAGCCAAGAATATATATACACTTATAAAATATTTTGGCGAATTTACAAGAAGAAATCCTGATAAGAACTTAAAGCTTGTCTTAATAGGCGGAGGAGATATTAATATTCCAGAGGATATTAAAGATAAGGTAGTTGATCTGGGATTTCTTGATATACAGGATAAATATGATGCCTGTGCAGGTTCGGTATGTCTGTGCCAGCCGTCAAAGAATGAAAGCTTCTCTATTGTAATAATGGAAAGCTGGCTGTGTGAAAGACCAGTTCTTGTTAATGCGGCTTGCAATGTAACATCTAATTTCGCTAAAGAGTCTAATTCAGGATTATATTTTAATGATTATTTTGAATTTGAAGGATGTGTTAATTATTATATGGACAATCCTGTAATTGCTGAGACTATGGGTAAGACAGGACGTCAGTTTGTATTAGATAATTTCAAATGGGATGTAATTGTTAAGAGATTTCTTGATTTTTTTGAAAGTTAGAAACGGAGATAAATATGAAAAAGATAGCTATTATAAATCAAAGATACGGATTAGAGGTTAATGGCGGTTCTGAACTTTATTCAAGACAGATTGCCGAAAGACTTAAGGCTAAGTATGAAGTAGAAGTTCTTACTTCCTGTGCTGTTGAATATGTTAAATGGCAGAATTATTACAAGGAAGGTGTTGAGGATATTAATGGTGTAACTGTAAGAAGATTTAAGACAGTACACGAAAGAATTCCTAAGGTATTCTCAGCACTTGATTCTGAAATGCTTTCTAATCCCAATGCGGGCGAAGAATTATCGGACAGATGGATAGAGCATATGGGACCATATTGTCCAGAGCTTGTAGAATATGTTGATGAACATCAGGACGAATATGAGGCAATTATTGTTGTAACTTATCTTTACTATACAGCGGTTAAGAGTATTGTAAGAATTAAGAATAAGGCAATATTTATTCCTACAGCACATCAGGAACCATTTATACATTTTGATATGTATAAAAAGGTGTTCGGGGCTGCGGATGCGTTTGTATTCCTTACAGACGAGGAAAAGGATCTTGTACACTCAATATTCCATAATGAAGATGTTCCATACGAAGTATGCGGTGTTGGTGTAGATGTCCCAACAACTGTTGATGCTGATAGATTTAAGAAGAAATATAACCTTGATAATTACGTTATATATGTAGGACGTATTGATGAAGGTAAAGATTGTCCAAGACTTTTTAATTATTTTATGGAATATAAAAAGCGTAATAAGAATAATCTTAAGCTTGTGCTTATGGGCAAGGCGGTATGTGAGATACCTAAGCACCCTGATATTATAAGTCTTGGTTTCGTTACTGATGAGGATAAATTTGACGGAATAAGTGGTGCTAAGGCACTTATACTTCCATCTAAGTTCGAGAGTCTTTCAATTTCAGTATTAGAAGCTATGACATTATCAAAGCCAGTTATAGTTAATGGTATATGTGATGTGTTAAAGGGACACTGCGTTAAGAGTAATGGTGGTCTTTATTACAAGAATTTCTTTGAATTCGAAGGCTGTGTTAATTATCTGCTTGAACATACAGATGTATATGAGATTATGTGTAAGAATGCACGAAAGTATGTTGAAGATTACTTCCAGTGGGAAGATATTATGAAGAAGTTTGATGACATAATTAAGCTTGTGGGAGAGAAGAATGAAGCAGAAAATAAGTAATCATATGAAGAATAACTGGCAGGAATATGCAAGTGTTATACTTATGCTGTTTATTATAACAGTGGCAATGATTTATAAGTTTAATCTATTTAATTTTGATATAACATATCCAATAGCATATTCAGGCGGAGATGACCTTAGTATGCTTGTAGATGCCAAGATGTTCTCAGAACAGGGCTGGATTATGACAACGGACAGGCTGGGTGCACCAAATGGAACACAGATGTATGATTTCTCAGCTAACTATCTGCATAATGCCGGAATGGTTATAATGAAAATATTTGTATTCCTTGCTGGCGGTAATGCTGTTGTAGGATTTAATCTTACATATTTAAGCATATTTATATTTGCAGGAATTGTGTCATATATCGTAATGAGACAGATTGGAATTAACTGCTGGATTTCAGCATTGACATCAGCAGTATATGGAATGTCACCATTTATGCTTGCAAGAGGTGTGGGGCATATGGTGCTTGCAGAGGCTTATTTTGTGCCTTTATCATTCCTTTTATGCTTTTATATTCTTGAAAGAGAAGAAGTGTTTAAGTTTGATAAGCAGTTCTTTAAAAGACCAATCAATTATGTTGTAATTGTAATTGCACTGCTTATTGCTAATAACGGAATAGGTTATTATCCATATTTCACCTGCTTTATACTTCTTGTAACAGGTGTATGCAAGTGGTTAAAGAATAAGAAGCCGGAAGGGTTTGTCAGAGCACTTTCAATATGTGCAGTTATTGCAGTATTCTTTATTCTTTGTATGGTGCCGGCCAAGATATATAATTTACAGCATGGTGCTAATCAGGATGCTGTATCAAGAGCTGGATTTATTGAAACAGAGATGTATGGCTTAAAGCTCATTATGCTTTTTATGCCTAGAAATGCACACGGCATAGGCATAATACAGAAGGCTATTGATATGTATGACAGCAATACTACATATCTTAATGAAAATGTTACAGAATACCTTGGAATTATTGCAATCATTGGTTTCTTTATACTTATGTTCACTCTGTTTATGAACAGGGACAGTGCATTAAAGAAGAGATTAGGAGCACTTTCTGAGATTAATATTATGCTTGTGCTTCTTGGTACAACAAGCGGACTTGGAACTATGATAGCATTTCTGATCACAGATAAGATAAGAGGCTATAACAGAATTTCGATATTTATTGAATATGTATGTATATTGGCGGTGGCTATGCTTATGGGAGCTATTGTTGATAAGCTTAAAGCTGATAAACGCACAGCTTCAATTATTGTAACAGCAGTGACAGGACTTGTATGTGTGTTTAGTATATGGGAAGGCTGTGGTGGCAAGACACCAACAGAAACCTATAAGGCAATACAGGCTGAATATGCAAGTGATGATAAGCTGGTGTCTTACATTGAAAGTTCAGTTGATGAAGGTTCTATGATTTATCAGCTTCCATATCATAAATATCCGGAGGGTGAGGCACAGAATGATATGTGGGATTATCATCTTTTCGTTGGTTATCTTCATTCAGACACACTTAAATGGAGCTATGGTTCTGTTAAGGGAAGAGAAGGCGATAGCTGGAATGAAGAAATCGGAAGCCTGAAAGCCGATGATATGGTTAAGGCTTTAAAGGAAGCGGGTTTTGCCGGAATATATATTGACAGAAGAGCGTACCTTGCAGAACAGATAGAACAGTTAGAAAGTGATTTGACAGAAGCAACAGGAACAAAGCCGGTTATAAGTGATAATGGCTGTCTTAGCTTCTATAAGTTTTAGATGACATAGCTCTGGATAGAATTAAAAATGGTTTAGTGATGATAATAATGAAGCTATGATTTATATTGCTCATATGTGTATGTGGTTCACGTCTGCGAAATAGAAGATATAAGCGATACGATTTTGGGCGACACAGAGAATCCGGTAGAATTATATATTGACAGTATACGAATATTTGTAAAGTATAAGAATAATTATAAAATGATTAATAGAATGGAGATTAGAATATGAGAATACGTTTAGCTGATTATGTTGCAGATTTTCTTGTAAGCCACGGTGTTACAGATGTGTTTTCTGTAGTAGGTGGAGGAGCTATGCACCTTAATGATGCACTTGGACACAATGAAGGGCTTAAGGTAACTTATAATCATCACGAACAGGCTTGTGCTATGGCGGCTGAAAGCTATGCAAGAATTGATAACAGAATTGCAGCAGTATGTGTTACAACTGGACCGGGTGGAACTAATGCACTTACAGGTGTAGTTGGCGGCTGGCTTGATTCAATACCGATGTTTATAATAAGCGGACAGGTAAGATATGATACAACAGCAAGGTATGCCTTATCGTATACTGAAACTCCGTTAAGAGCTATGGGTGATCAGGAATATGATATAGTAAAGTCAGTATCTAATATGACTAAATATGCAACTATGATTGAAGACCCTAAGGATATAAGATATGCTCTTGAGAAGGCATGGCACCTTGCTACAACAGGAAGACCAGGTCCTGTATGGATAGATATTCCGGTTAATTATCAGGGTGGATATATTGAAACAGATGAATTAAGGGGTTATGATCCAGAGGAAGATGATAAGCTGCTTCCACCGCCTGTTGAGGATAGCGTTGTCAAGGCTGTTCTTGAAAAGATTAAGAATGCGAAAAGACCAGTATTTCACGCAGGTTATGGAATAAGACTTTCGGGTGCATATGATGTGTTCCGTTCAGTTGCCAAGAAGCTTAATATTCCTATCGTGACATATTGGAATGCAGTTGACCTTATTGAAGATGATAATCCTCTTTATTGTGGAAGAGCTGGTAATATGGGTGACAGACCAGGTAACTGGGCTATACAGAATTCTGACCTTATATTAGCAGTAGGAACAAGAATATCAATCCGCCAGACAGGATATAACTGGAAGACCTGGGCGAGAGCCGCAGAAGTAATAATGGTAGACATAGATAAAGCTGAGTTAAAGAAGCCAACTATCCACGTTGAAATGCCAGTATGGGCAGATGCAAAGGATTTCCTTACAAAGCTTGATAAATACGCTTCAGATATAGCACCTGTATTCAGAGGAGATGAGTGGTGCAGTACAACATTGAAGTGGAAAAAGGAATATCCTGTTGTACAGCCAAAGCAATGGGAGGAAAATGGAAGTACAGCTAATGTATACGCATTTATTAAATACTTAAGCAGCCAGCTTCCAGAGAACAGCCTTACAGCAGTATCTAATGGGGCGTGCTGTGTTGTAGGTAATCAGACTTATGTCATTAAAAAAGGCAGCAGAATGGCTAACAACAGTGCTGTTGCCAGTATGGGATACGGACTTCCAGCAGCTATTGGTACTTGTATCGGTGGCGGCAGAAGAACTACTATATGCCTTGAGGGTGACGGCAGTATTATGATGAATTTGCAGGAACTCCAGACAATAATTACTAACAAGCTTCCAATTAAAGTATTCCTCATTAATAACAATGGTTATCATTCAATAAGACTTACACAGAATAATCTGTTTAAAGAGCATTGCAAAATAGGAATTGGTCCAGAGTCAGGAGATTTATCTTTCCCTGAATTCAAGAAGATTGCTGAAGCATTTGGTTATGATTATTACAGTGCTTCATCTAACAAAGAGATGATGGAAACAGTTGATAAGGTATTAGAGGCAGATGGTCCTGTATTCTGTGAAATATTTACAGATACCAAGCAGGTATGGGAGCCAAAGAGCAGTACTAAGAGATTAGAGGACGGAACACTTGTAAGTCCTCCACTTGAGGATTTAGCTCCATTTTTATCAAGAGAAGAACTTAAAGAGATTATGTTTATACCATTATTGGATGAAGAATAAATCAGACAATGAAATTATGAATATAAAATAGCTGGTTGTAATAATAATCAGTAATAAAGAGTTAATAATAGAGAGTTAATAATAATGAATAGTGAGAATAA
>OLYY01000628.1_pt1 | contig 14354 bp, 12 predicted proteins | sample 1673561 | NCBI WGS metagenome assembly OLYY01 (sample SAMEA103958115, study PRJEB25191) | human gut metagenome | biome: human-associated habitat [ENVO:00009003]; feature: intestine environment [ENVO:2100002]; material: feces | place: Germany | collected 2013/2015
CTTCTGAATCTGCAATTCTGCTTATTCCTTGGGATACGCTGACCATCCATATAATCCATTAAAAATCTGGTGATACGCATCCTTATCCCCCCGCGCATCCAGAAATTCAAAAGATCTGTTCTCCAGCATTTCCGCATACAAGCCACCATCAGCACCATAATTGATATCTTCAAAGAAAATGCCATACATCGTAGGCTGTATCTTGGCTGTCGGCTTTGCAACATCGACAGTCATCACATGTTGTTGTGCTTGCAGGCCCATCGCAAGAGACAAGGCCAAAATTGTCGTTATTTTCTTCATATATAAATATATTTAATGATTAAAAAATCCATTATCTTCCTGTTCTACCACCTTCTGTGGCTGCGCCGACGAAGCGCCAACTTCAATAGGAAGCCATACTTCCATATCTCCTTCTCCCCGATGTGCCCATGCATAATAAGGAATCAGAGTCAATTTGACATCTTTCACAACCAACCTACCTGCTGCATCATAACTGAGAGCTTGCGCATCGGTGGTAATCTCACAAATACCATACAACAGATCCGGATTGTTTACCACTTGAAAAGAAGGATGCTGATTTAGCAGGATATTATGCACATTAAAATCATTGTCTAGCCATTCTGCACAATACACAATAGGACCACGTTCTACAGCTACTCGTCCACGGTCAGCTGCAACTTTTTCATTGGCTCTGACAACACGAGGTTGCATATCAAAATGTACTTCTACCACATCTCCTTTTTTCCATTTGCGTTCAATCTGCAAATAGCCTTTCTGAAGTTCTCCTTCTACAGCTTCTCCATTGACCGTTACCGTATAGCCAAGCTTTTGTTCGTCATCATAACGATATAAATCTCCCGGAAGCACTTCATTGCGTACCCAACCGGGTATACGAAGATTCATCGTAAACGGTAGCGCTCCCTTCACCACCCGGATACGGATATCACCGTTCCAAGGATAAGATGTTTCCTGCTCAAGCACAATCTTCTTGTTATTAACCTTCAATTCACCACGATTGCCCATATAAAGATTAACGTACACGTGATCATCCTTTACGGCATAGACATATCCAGGTAAGGATGGTATGAAACGACTGATATTACTGGGGCAGCAAGCGCATCCAAACCAAGGTTTACGGCTATAACCACCTGCCGAAGCCAACGGATTAGGATAGAAGAACGAACCACCATCCAAAGAGACCCCGGAAATTAAACCATTATATAATGTACGCTCCAATACATCGAAATATTTGGCATCACCGTGTAATAAAAACAGGCGGTAATTGACATACACATTACCAATGGCTGCACATGTTTCATTATAGGCCGAAAGATTTGGGAGTTCATAATTATCGCCAAAGGCTTCACCGGCATGACGTGAACCAATTCCTCCTGTAATGTAAATTTTCTTATTAACAATGTTTTCCCAAATCTTATCTACAGCTTTAATGTAAGAGGAATCGCCTGTAATGGCAGCTACATCCGCCATGCCTGCATACATGTAAGTAGCACGTACTGCATGACCTACAGCCTCATCCTGTTCCAATACAGGCTTATGAGCTTGGCTATAGGCGTCCTTACGACTCGTATAGCCACGTGCATCCAAGAAAAACTTTGCTTGGTCAAGATATTTACGGTCGCCAGTCACAAGGTAAAGGCGTACCAAGGCCATTTCGGCTATCTGATGCCCCGGGACTAATTTCTTCTGATCCGGCCCGTTGCCAATAGCCTTACAGACACAGTCGGCATACTTAATGGCAATATCCAAGAAATTACGTTTGCCGGTAGCCTGATAATGAGCTACAGCACCTTCCACCATATGTCCCAAGTTATAGAACTCATGGCTGAGTTCCTCTACCTTTGTCCAACGTTCCGGGCCAGCCCAGTCATGGGGATGTTTCGGATTCATGGTACGGGCAGTATATAGATACCCGTCGGGCTCCTGAGCAGCAGCTACAATCTGTAGAACACTGTCAATTTATTTCTCCAGTTTCTTGTCCGGATAGGTTTGCAAGAGGTAGCTAGCACCTTCAATCGTCTTATAAACATCCGTATCATCAAACGAGAAACCTTCTACTTTATATTCATCACTGGGATGGGCCGCTCTTACAAAATTCTCATAACGTCCTGTTTCCTCACATTTACTGAAAGCCAGCGGAATAGTCACTTCGCGACTGGCTTTGAGGCGCTGTCCCCAGAAGCTATCGGTCACTTTAACCGAAGTAAAGGGAACCGGATCAATGGGATAGCCGGAATGTAAAGTTTCTTTCTGTGCGGCCAGACTGCCCACTAGTAGGACAGCTACAGCCAATAAACATGTTCTTCTCATGGTTAACTATTAATCAGTCGTACAAATATAAAAAATTATCTCATTTATCCATTTTTTGTCCGATACGGATTACAGTAAAAGAATAAGAAGGTAGTGTATAATCAAAACCATGTTCCTGCACTTCAAAATCCTCTGTTATCGGAGTTACATCTTCATCTTTCGGATTTCCAGCCAGAACAATCTTCTGTGCCGTAGGATTCACGAGCGTGACACCTTCCAATTCTATCTTGGAAGAAACCTCAACCGGCAGCATATTCACCAGCTTTACAATGTAGTCACCAGTCATCGGGTCCTTTACGACCGACACACCAACCCGTTTCTTTACCGCATCCAATCCATTATCCAACGTAATCGTAGAAGCAAAATATTCATTGCCAGCATTCTGACCATACATTTGTTGCGTGTAATAACCGACCGTAGGCTTTACTTCTACATTATTGAAATAAATCAAATCAGGACGCCACTGAGTATACCCTTCCTTAGCTAATAACGGTGCGTAAGAAGTCATGGCCACCACATCGGCATTACGTTCCACTGCCGTCAGATATAACGCTTCAGCAAGAGCCGTTTCCAAATTACTGGGACGCCCCGGTAAGTGAGCCGCATATTCGCCCAAATAAACCTTCGATTTACTACGGTCATAGCGGTCGTAATAGTCTTGATTGTGTATAAACCAACCCGGAGCCACATAATAATGCTCGTCCACCATCGGTACATCCAAGCGTGTAGCCAGTTTCCATCCTTCGTCATAATCAGTCCCTTCATAGAAAGGACCTACCGTACCAATCACTGTCACTTCCGGATATTTCTCGCGAACAGCCTTATAAATCATTGTAAAACGTTCTTCAAATACCTCTGTTATCAAGTCTTCATTGCCGATGCCAATGTATTTCAGATTGAAAGGTTTGGGATGCCCAGCTTCTGCACGTTTCCTGCCCCACTCCGTCTTGCGGGCATCTCCGTTGGCATATTCTATCAAATCGAGCACATCCTGAATATAAGCAGGCATTTCTTCCATCGGAATGCCTCCCTGCTGCCCCTTACAACCAAGCTCATCCTTGGAATGATGGCTGCATGTGCTCGAATTCTGGCAAGGCACCCCCGCCGCCAATACTGGTACAGGCTCCGCACCTATATCCTCACAGAACTGGAAATACTCAAAGTAACCCAAGCCTCGTGTCTGGTGATAACCCCACAAATTACGCAACGGCTTTCGGGCTTCCAAAGGACCGATTGATCCTTTCCAGTCATAGATGTTGTCTATGCCATCGCCATGAGCCACACACCCACCAGGGAAACGTACGAAACGCGGATGAAGGTCGGCTAACGTCTGAGCCAAGTCGGCACGCAATCCGTTCTTACGGCCTTTGAATGTGCTTTGCGGAAAGAGCGAAACCAAGTCGAAATGATACGTGCCGATTCCTTCCGGTTGGAGAGAAAGTTTGGCAGCCCGTACGTCTTCCTGTGCGGTCAGCACTGCTTTGAGTTGCTTCCAATCTTTTGAAGAAACCTTTACCGATGCCTTTGCCACTTCGTTTCCTTCCTGATCGAGCAGACAAACAATCACTTTACTACCCTTGCCATCGTCCGCCAGACGGGCAAAACAAGAGAAATCATATTTTTCACCTTTCTTCAACGTTATTCCATCATAACCATCGTTCTGCAAGGCCGCCCCTACCTGCCGTACATCCAGTACGGCATAATGGGGATTGTTTTCATGAATCGGACGTTCGGTTGCAATCGTTAAAGTGCCTTGCCCACCTTTCACACTCCAAGCATAGTTGCTGTCCCAACCTTGACGCGAACCGTCTTTCGATGAATATTCAAAATCACGGTTCTGCACCAATTCGGCATACAGACCACCATCGGCCGCATAATTGATATCCTCAAAAAAGATGCCTATCAGGTGATCGCTAATACTTTTTCCCTGAGAAACATCCACCTGAATGGTCGCCTTCAACGGTTTCAATCCTGCAAAACGTACAGGATCCTCTTCTGTACGTTCGTCATACAATCGCTGGCGATATTTCTTATGATCAGCATAACGAATCAACTGCTCTATCGTTTTATAAGAAACTCGCTGTATCCAACCGCTTTCCTGTTGCCCATCCAAAAGGACACTTGTTTCCTCAGTGGGATAAGCTGATTTCAATTCATACTTACTCAGTTCTTCTTCCGTAAAATAACTTTGCGCACCCCACTTCAGCAAATCAGGCGAAGCAGCATGGGCTAAGACCTTCCCACTACGAGTGGCCGTCCAAATACAATGCCATAAACCATCGGAAGTATTCTGCATCAAGTGAGGAAAGAACATTTTCTTTTCACTTCCCCAAGGGCCAAAATCACATTTTACATAGTCGTAACCGTCTGCCACAGAAAGCCAACGCCTTCCATCGGGACTCCAGGCAAATCTTAATCCACTCTGTCCATCGACACGCGCATATGAGAACAAATAAACAGAATCAGGTTCGTTTGCCACCTTATTTATCCTGGCCTGTATGGGGAAAACGGCAGCCAACAGCAAGCCGACCGTAATCCCCAATTTCAAAAGTGTTTTCATGATACCTATATATAATATGTTTGTGTGTCAAAAGTTAGTTAGGCTCTCATTTTACCCACACAGCTCCCCCAAAAGGTTGTACGGTCAACTGAAATTCTCCTTTTTCCTTTATCTTTTGTGTTTTCAATTGTGGTTGCGTCTTTTTATCGTCCGTATAGGCAGATACCGTAGAACCACTCAGTTCAGGAAACGAGAATTTCAACTTCAAAGGTTCTTCCATTGCGTTGATAGCAGCCAAATACCACTTATCGCCATGACGTCGTGCCAATACGATATACTTACCTGGATAACCTTCTATAAAACGAGTTTCATCCCACGTAGTAGGTATCTGTTTCATGAAGTCCAGACAAATCTGAGGAGCATCCGTCAGATTGTTGGGAGCTAACGCAAAATTCTGAATGGGATTTTGGAAAAGTACTGCCGTAGCCAATTGGAAGACATCCGATGTCTTTCGGATACTGCCACCATCATTTCCTCTGTTCAAACGCTTATTCAGGAAAGTTCCTCCAAACTCCATGCATCCCACCGTATTGCGGATGAACGGATGCAGACAGGCATTGAAAGCCTCGTTGTCACAGAAATGTTGTTGGAAGATCAAGTTTTCAGAAGCCAAAACAGCCTCACTACCTACATAATTGGGATACATCCGCTCCCAACCACGTGGCAGGGTACAGCCGTGGAAGATAACCATCAGACCATGGTCATCGGCATCGCTCAATACATCTTCGTAAAGACGCATCGTTTCCTGCTTGTCGCCTCCCCAGAAATCAACCTTGATACCCTTCACGCCTAACTTCTGCATCCAGCGCATCTCTTGCTTGCGAATGATCGCATTATCCATCTTGTTTGTCGGGCTCTGAGTAATGTCATTCCAATAGCCACTGGAACTATACCACAGGAAAACATCTACTTTTTTGCTTTGTGCATAGGCAATGAGCTGTTCCATACGCTCGTAGCCAATATTTTTGTCCCACCAGGCGTCGATCAATACATATTCATAGCCCATTTCAGCAGCCAAATCAATGAAACGTACCTGATCGTCATAGTTGATACTATTGTCCTGCCACAAAATCCAACTCCATGTACTACGACCGAAGCGATAGTCATGTTTCGTTTCATAACGCGGTGTCACAACATCCCAAGCTACAGTTGTCTCCACAATGGGTTTCAACGTAGCGCCTACCGTCAGTGTCCGCCAGGGCGTACTGCCTGGCAGGGAAAAAGCCGGTTCTACCGTTCCGTTGCCGTTGTTCTCTTCGGGCATGGGGAAAGCTATCCGATAAAGACCGTTGTTGGCATCGCTCAAGTGCGAGCCGCAATAACGGCTGTCCACTCCCGTCTCACTGACCAGTACCCAGCCATCGTCGCCCACGTGGAAAAGACAGGGGAATGTATAGCCATGTCCATACTGCGAACGTTCATTCATTGGAGCGTCTGCCTTGTATTCTTCTTCATAACTGGGTTTGGTCCGTTTCCAACCAATCATGGCATCGCTCTGCGGACAAAGGAAAGTTGTAGTCTGCTGGGGGAAGTGAAAACCAGTCGATTCTTCCATTACCCGCACACTACCCGTCTCGCCCTGTCGGGGCAAAGTATAACGAAAAGCAATATCATTGCGACTGATACGGAAAGTAACCGACAGAGACTGTCCTTGCGCGTTGGACAGATGACATACCAATTCATTGGCCTGATAATGTACCTGCGAAGTCTTGATACGTGTCAGTTGATAAGTCGTATCTATCTGCGCCGTTTCGTGTTTCACCAGCTTCAAGCCACTTGAGAAGTCACCGACATTCGTCTTCATGCCCAAAGGAGAAGCGTCGACCATCTGCTTGCCATCGTAAGTTACCGAATAGGACACACCCGTCTCTCCTTCGTTAACCACCTTCAACCGCAATCGTCCGTCAGGACCAGTCATTTCTACATTTTGTGCCATCGAAGCCATTGCCATAACCAACAAGGCTAAAGTCGTTTTCAGTTTCTTTTTCATGGTTCTTTCTTTATGTTTAATTCATAAGGTTATCAGAGCTACTGCATAGCAGTTTTCTTCATGTATCTTCCATACAATCTTTGTCATACGACTTATTAAGTGTCAAAAATACACATTTAAAAGTTTACATACAAACATATCCCCTCAAAAAAGACAAATTCCTCACAAAAAAGCAGAACTTCCATCTAATTACCCCCCAATATTTCAGCTAGACAAAGAAGAAATGCCAAAACAGTTTCTTACTTTTGCAGCATTGAAAAAGAAAACATCCATGGCAGGCATCTATATACACATCCCTTTTTGTAAGACACGATGCATCTATTGTGACTTCTACTCTACCACGCGCAGCGACCTGAAACGGCGCTACATCAATGCCTTGTGCGAGGAACTCACCATGCGTCGCGACTACCTGAAAAACGAAGCTGTCCGTACCATCTATTTTGGCGGCGGCACACCCTCGCAACTCGAAGAAGAAGATTTCCGCCAAGTCTTCGATGCCCTGTCCGCCCTCTACGATCTCAACGCCTGTGAAGAAATTACCCTCGAAGCCAACCCTGACGACCTGACCGATGACTACGTGGCCATACTCCGCCGTATGCCTTTCAACCGCATCAGTATGGGCATCCAGACCTTCGACGACGCCACCCTCCGCCTGCTGAACCGACGGCACAACGCACTCCAAGCCATTGAAGCCGTCGACCGCTGCCGTCGGCATGGTTTCCACAACATCAGCATCGACCTTATCTACGGCCTGCCTGGCGAGACGGACGAACGTTGGGAACGCGACCTCCGCCAAGCCATTGCTCTCAACGTAGAGCATATTTCAGCCTACCACCTGACGTACGAAGAGGGTACCCCCCTCCACCAGATGCTCCAAGCCCATCGGGTCAACGAGGTGGACGAAGATAGCAGCGTACGTTTCTTCACCACGCTGATGGATACCCTCTCGGCCGCAGGATACGAACACTACGAGATTTCCAATTTCTGCAAGCCCGGCTTTCACTCACGCCATAATACATCCTACTGGCAAGGTATCCCTTACCTGGGCTGTGGTCCGTCTGCCCATTCGTTCGACATGCACAGTAGGGAATGGAATATTCCCTCATTGGAGAAATATATTTTCGCAATTGAAGAAAAAAACAGGCTCTACGAAAAAGAGGAACTTAGCCTGACGACCCGCTACAACGAATACATCATGACCTCCCTGCGCACCCGCCGTGGCATTGACCTGCCGACACTCATAACTTGTTTCGGCCAGGAGCTTTCCGACTATTGCACCTCCATGGCCGTCCCTTACCTGAAGAGCAACAAGCTAGAGCAGCAGGACAATCATCTGCGGCTCACCCGCGAAGGAATCTTTGTATCCGACGGCATTATCAGTGACCTGATGTTTGTGGAAGAGTAAGCGCCATATTAACAGCTAGCAACAAAGCATTGCTTTAAGCTGAATAAAGCAATGCTTTGTCCTGTCTAAAACAATACTTTATCCAGCTCAAACGAATGGCTCAAGAAAAAAGTCAAAGAATTACAAAATGAAATTGAACAGATAGCCGGACAAAATAATAAAGAAGGCCACGGTACCGAAGAAGATACCTATCAGCCGCCAGGTCATCACCTTCTTGAGCAGAGTAGCTTCGGGCAAGGACAACCCCACCACGGCCATCATGAAAGCGATGGCGGTACCCAAAGGAATACCTTTGGCCACAAATACCTCGATGACAGGCACAATACCGGCCGCATTGGCATACATAGGCACGGCAAGAAGAACTGAAAGGGGCACGGCAAACCAGTTGTCTTTCGACATGTACTGTTCAAAGAAGCCTTCGGGCACAAAGCCGTGCATGAAGGCACCGATACCGATACCTATCAGAATATAGACAAGCACACCGCTGACTATCCGCCAGGCGTCGCGGATGATGGCGGGAAGCCGTTTGACAAAAGGAATATGGTCTTTCTCCCATGCTTCTGTCTGGGCAGATGACTGGGCCTGAATCTGTTTCACCCAATCACTGAGATAAGGTGCAAGACGCATCCGTCCAAGCACAATGCCTCCAATCACTCCCAGCAGGATGCCGCTGACGACATAAACCACCGTCACTTTCAATCCGAAAGAACCGAGGAACATGGCAACAGCCACTTCGTTGACCAGCGGCGACGTAATCAGAAAAGCAAAGGTCACTCCCAACGGAATGCCTCCCTTCACAAAACCGATAAACAACGGGATGGAAGAACACGAACAGAACGGAGTGATGGCTCCGAAGACAGAAGCCAACAGGTACTGCAGGCCATACATCTTATGGGTAGCCAGATAGGTACGTAACCGCTCTATTGGGAAATAGGCATTGACAATCCCCATCAGCACACTAATGAAAAACAATAGGATAAGAATCTTGATGGTGTCGTAAAAGAAAAAGTTTACGGCCACTCCCAACGATGTGTCGGCACTCAGGCCGAACAGTCCGTAAACAAGCCAATCTGCAAAATCTTGTATCATTCTTTTTTTAGATTAATTCGTTTAAATACGAACAAACATACTATCATAAAGGCGGCAGAAGCCTTAACACGATCGTTTCTGCCGCCTGTCGTCAAATAGCTTCGTGTATCAGATGCCCAAAAGTTTCTTTACGTCACTTTCCGTAGGAACCTGCCCTTTCATCTTCACCACTTCGTCCACCACTACGGCAGGAGTAGTCATGATGTTATAGTTCATCATTTCCATGATGTCATCCACCTTGGTCAGCTTCACATCCAGATTGTTCTCCTTGATTACTTTTTCAATAACATTGTAGGTTGTCTTACATTTGGCACAACCCGGGCCTAATACTTTAATTTCCATATCTGTAATATTTTAAATGTGTTACATATACATCATCCAACTATAATAAATGCCTATACCGATGAAAAGCACCCCGACAAACAGGTTCATCCATCGCTGTACTGTGCGCATCCTGCCATAGAAACAGCCCATCTGTTGTACACTGAATGCCAGTATCCAGGCCACTACAAGTACCGGCAGGACCGTGGCTATGGCGAACACGGCAGGCAGCAGATAACCGGCTGTAGTGGTAGCCGACAGAGGTATCAGCATACCGAAATAGAACACACCGCTCGTGGGGCAGAAAGCCAACGCAAAAAGTATGCCTATCAGCAGAGCTCCCCACCCTCCTTTCCTTGCAAGCCCCTCGGCGTTTCCCTTGAACCCGAATTGGGGAAGGTTCAGCCTGTCACCGAAAAGCATAAAGAGGCCGATAACAAATAAAGCAGGCCCCAATACCCGTTCGCCCCACGTACCGATAGTTTTCTGTATGCCGAACATGCTCGAACCTTCCTTCAATATCAAGATCAATACAAATCCGAGCAGGGTATAGGCAAGAATACGCCCCAAGGTATAAAGCAGGCCGTTTCGAAAAACACGTTTTCTGTCCTCCATCTCCTTTCCGATAAACCCGATGGCTGCAATATTGGTAGCCAGTGGGCAAGGCGAAAGGGCCGTCAGCAATCCGAGGAGAAAAGCCGTCAGTACGGGTGTGGAACTATTGTCCAGCAATGTCTGCAATCCATCCATAGCTACCGTTGTTTATTCCAGCATTTCACGAACGGTCTTCACCACTCCAGCCTTGAACACTTCCGGCGACTTGCGGGCATTGCCGAAAGCAAATTCCGTCAGGTTCTCTACGGTCTCCACCCCGTCTTTGTGTTTCACGACAAACAGGGACGACCATGTCACTTCATATTTCTCGGCCACGGCTTCGTTCTCTTCACGACTGATGTCTATCGTGCGAAACTTCACTTCTCCTTTCCGGACGGCATCGGCCAAATCTTTTTCCATCACTTCCTGCGTGCCTTTCTCGATGGCTATACAAGTAGCACAACGCTGCTTGCCGTGAAAATAGAGCACTTCCACTCCGTCGCTCACTGCTACTTCCTCCTGCGCATCAGCAACAGAACTCTCTTTCCTGGTATTGCCTCCACAAGCTGCCAGCAACAAGCCCAAACACAAACACAAAAAACAAATCTTTTTCATCTTTATTATTTCAGTTATTAGTATTTCGTCAAACTACGAACATTCAAGGTAAAAAAAGAGCTTACCCGCAGCAGCTCCCCTTTTTGCAAACAGTCTGACCGAAGAAGTCGGCAAACATTCTCCGGGCCAGTTCCCAGTTTTCCTTATTGATGCAATACCTCACCTTTGGCGCCTCTATTTCTCCCTGAATCAATCCGGCATCCTTCAGTTCCTTCAAGTGCTGGGAGACCGTAGCCTTGGCTATAGGCAACTCTTCATGGATATCGCCAAAATAACAGGACTCCTGTGCCAGCAGGAATTGTAATATGGCCATCCGGGCCGGATGTCCCATGGCTTTGGCAAAGCGGGCCATTCTTTCCTGTTCTTCCGAATATTTCTTGTTCATCGTTTACCTTTTCTATTTGTTATTCGCAAAACAACAAACAATATTCCAAATAAACAAAGAAATCATTTCTTTTTTCAGATTTCTTAATAATATTAGGGCACGAAGTATGCAAGATTTCACAGAAGTTCTCTTTCTGTAATATCTGTATAATCCGTGCCTCAAAGCTCATCAATCTTTTACTCCGAAAAGAATGATCATTCGCAAACAATTCGGAATCCTACTGCAGTCTTTAAATCAACGGAGTCGGGATAGACAATCTCCAATCCATCTGCATTCTGTTTCCAGTCTACCGACTGCTCCGTCCCCATCAGCTCCACAGAACGAATCTTTTTATCGAACAACCCTTTGTTTGTGCCTAACGATGCAATCGTCAGCTTGTCGCCCGCCTTGGGAACCGTCATACACCAAGCGTAGAGGGTACCATCTTTACCTACCGTAAAACGAAAATCGGTATTGTAAAATACATGGTCTGCCTGCCATTGGCCTATACGACCTCCAGGTAAAGTATTCAACTTGCCATCTTTGCCCTCTCCCAACACTTTCCACGCCGAACTGCCATAAATACCGTCTCCATTGATGCGCATCCATTCGCCCACTTCATGGAGCATTTCATGGCAGGCCTCATCCATCGAACCGTCGGGACGCAACGGGATACTTAATCCGAACGAACCATCACGGGCCACAATTTCAAGCAGATAGCGTATGACAGCGTCCGAGCTATATACAAAGTTCGGCCCGTAGAACCAATCGCACACAGGTGTCTCGGCAATCCAGGCCTGATCATCCTTGATACCTTCGGGAATACCCGTTTCACAGGTGTTGACCGTACCGTTGGTCGTCTTTCTGAACTTGACGATGCTGAATACATCCACTTCTCCTCTGTCAGCCAATGTCCGATTGTAGAAATCGGCTATCACACGCTGCATGGCATCGCACTTGTATCCGGTACCCGTACCCGAACCACTGAAAGGCTGCTGGTCGGTACCGTCGGTATAGATAAAGTCCGGCTGATACTTGTCCACCGCATCCATCATACGCAAGGCCCACCACTTGGCATACCACTTGGCAAATTCCAGATGGCCGCTGAAGATACCCGGCTTCGGAGGAGACCACAATGTATTGGCTGCCTCGGCCACCGACTCATATTGCCTCAGATTGACGCCATACAGATATCGTGGGTCGAGCCCTTCCCACCATTTACCTTTTCCGTCTTCCAGTGTCAGATTTCCATCGTAAGGAATACCGGCCTTATCGCCTTGGGTGTCACTCTGAAAAGCCGTCTGCCACCACCACCAAGAATATTCATGATGGAACGTAATGCCGAAACGGATACCGGCTTCCCGCGATGCTTTCTCCCATTCACCGAGGAAATCGCGTTTAGGACCGAGACGGGTCGAATTCCATGCCTGATATTTAGAGTCCCACATATCGAACTGATCATGATGTACTCCTTGTATAATCAAGAAACGTGCTCCGGCATCCTTATAGATATCCACCAAAGCTTTAGGACTGAATTTCGCAGGATTCCAGTCGCGCAACACCTCCTTATAACCAACCTCCGACGGATGACCGTACTTCTTCAAATGGTTTTCATATGCAGAGGTCCCTTCTACATAAAGCTTACGGGCATACCAGTCGCCACTCTCGCCAGCTGCCTGCGGTCCAAAGTGCACCCAAATACCAAACTTCGAATCACGCAACCAAGCTGGAGTACCCGGATAATTGGCCTCTATCGAATTCCAAGTCGGTTCATACGGTCCCGAAGCGATGGGTAGATCCAACTTCACTTCTTCAAATGTGTCCCCATCCCCCATCGGTACCGAATTTTCGGGTAAAGGGGCATGAACCGACGGCATCGGCTCCAGTTCATAATCGACGCCGAAAACACCGGATTGTTTCTGGGTGCAAGAACAGAAGCATACACTCAGTATAACAGTAGTCATTAATAAATTTCTATTCATGGTTTTATTCTATATAAAAACTGTCTATTCAAACTCATACAAACTTTCAGCCGTAACAAATCTATTTAACAAAACAAAAATAGCCAATAAAACAATATCGACATGTTAAAATGACATAATGATGTAGCAGCTTTAAAGCCGAAGACAATGAACACTGCCGTGAAACTTTATCTTTCAACCTACGTCCCTTTCTTGCAACAGATTACACTACCAATGAAGGATTGGAAGCAGATTTGGACAATCCATTACTCACTACCGATATTGCGTTCCTAAACACCTACTTTAGTTCGCTAAACATGGACTTGGCGGATGTAAAGAAGGACTTTGTAAGGTCGTTTATGCTTGGTATTTGATACCCACCAGGAATCGTAATCTAATGATAAGTGGCTGAATATCTTTGATGTATCTTTTAGCTAAAGAAGTAATCTCCCGCTATTGCTCCACCGGAGGCTTGCAATATTTTACAGTGTCTTGCGGTGTCGATTTCCTATCACACGACAAAGGTAACGCTTTACTTTGAAATACAAGCAGATGCCTTGTGTTTTTGCTCCATCTCATTGGGGAACTTCAATTTAAGTGGATAATATTACAGAATATACTTGTTAAATGATGTTCTTGTTTTTACAAATAATCACCAATCTTTAATGATTTAGAATAACTATCAACTTCTTTATCTGAAGCTAATTTCTCTACATGCTCAATAGATATACCTTTCCATCCTCTTATATTTGAAAACATAGGCCATATTGTACATTCTCCTATTTCGGGCTCATATTCATAATCTATATCTTCAAGTTCCTGCAGAGAGCATAAGTTCTTTACTTCATCGTCTGTTTTAGCTATTACAATTATATCTTCTGGTGATATTGAGGAAAAATCAAACTCATGTCGTATTCTCCATTCTCTCAACCAAGTGAAATCATGGGTAAGAACATTTAGTTTCTCAAATCTCCAATCCATATCTATTTTCTTAAGATTCGCTTCGTCCATTTTATCACCATAAATTACAGATTTGGCTCCAAAGTCTTTTATCAACAAATCTCTTCTAAAACCTATACCGTAAAAAGACAACATAGGTTTATAGAAACGATTCATATACAAAAGAT
>OLYY01000631.1_pt1 | contig 14348 bp, 17 predicted proteins | sample 1673561 | NCBI WGS metagenome assembly OLYY01 (sample SAMEA103958115, study PRJEB25191) | human gut metagenome | biome: human-associated habitat [ENVO:00009003]; feature: intestine environment [ENVO:2100002]; material: feces | place: Germany | collected 2013/2015
AGGAGTACGAGTTTGACACCGCACAATAAAGACAATAGTAATCAAACAATCTAATGTAATAACAAATTAAAATTTATGAATTATGGAAACAGCAAACATTCAATCAGTAGTAGAGAACAACATCGTATCGGTTGCATTGATGAATATTCAGCCGAGCAGTTATAACCCACGCAAGCACTTTGACGAGGTGAGCCTTGCCGAACTGGCCGAGAGTATTCGTCAGCAGGGAGTGTTGCAACCTATCGGCGTGCGCCCCATTGCGGACACCGACCGCTTCGAGATTGTTTTCGGAGAGCGCAGGTATCGTGCCGCCCTTATGGCAGAACTGACCGAGATTTCAGCCGTCATCTTGCATGTTTCGGACGAGACCGCCGCCGAAATGGCCGTGACGGAGAATCTGCAGCGCAAGGACGTTACCCCCATAGAGGAAGCCAACGCCTACCAAAAACTTATGGAGAGCGGTCGCTATGATGTGCAGTCATTGGCCGAGCAGTTCGGCAAGAACGAGAACTATATCCGTACCCGTCTGAAATTCGTCTCACTGATACCCGAAATAGCCGAACTTTTGGAAAAGGACGAAATTACAATCAGCGTGGCGAGTGAGATTTGCCGATACGGTACGGATATTCAAAAAGAGGTGTACTACAAACATTTGAAAGACAGCGACAGCATGTTGTACGACTGTTGGCGAGGACTGAAAGCCGCCGAGGTGGCAAAGTTTATCGAACGGGATTTCACGACAGACCTTAGCCGTTACGCATTCGACAAGACCTTGTGCGCCTCATGCCCCCACAATACCAACAACATGATGTTGTTCTGCGAGGGTGGTTGCGGAAATTGCGCCAACCGGAGTTGTCTGGCCGAAATGAACGCTTCCTATCTCGTGGAGAAAGCCGTGCAGTTCGTGGAACAATACCCCTCCGTATCGCTATGCTACCAAGATTTCAACAACAACATGATTGCGGTGGAACGCCTTACCGCTATGGGGTACGAGGTCGAGCACCTAAATACCTATGCCACGCCATACCCCGAAACGCCGGTAGCTCCCGAAAAGGAAGAATACGACACTATCGAGGAATACGAGGAGGCATACAAGGAGTACGAGCAGGATTTCAGCAACTATATGGAAAAATGCAAGTCAATCCATGAACGAATTGACACGGGCGAACTCACGTTTTATATTAGTATCGGACAGAAAGAAATTACGCTGTGTTATATGGCAAGTGCTGCCGCCAATGCGGACATGGCTACCGAAAAACAACTCTCCCCGGTGGAAAAACTGGAGAAGCAGGACAAACGTAACAAGGAAATAGCCGTCGAGAAAACCGTTGCAGACGCTAAGAAACAGATTTTGGACGTCGATATGTCCGAAAGCAAATTCACGCAGGACGAGGAAAAGATGATATATTTCTTCCTGCTGTCGTCTCTCCGCAGGGAACACTTCGGGGTATTCGGTATCGGGGAGAAAAAAGCCACCAACACCTTGAGGACGAAGAAAAGATGAACATCATCGCCAACCTAACGGCCAAGCAGAAAGCCGTTATCCGCAGGGATTTCTTGATAGACAACTTCAAAGGCGCATACGGCAATAACGCTACTGCCACCCTCTTGCTCGATTTTGCCCGTAAGCACATGCCCGACACGCTCGCCGAAATTGAAAGTGGATATAATGAGGTGTATGAGAAACGCCATAAACGTATCGAGGAACGCAAAGCCGCCTTGTTGGCAAAGGAACGGCAGACAAAGCCCGAAGAAACCGCCGAGGCGGAAAATACACAACCCACGGCAGAGGTACAACCCGAAGAACATACGCAAACCGAAGAGGTTGCTGCTTGACCATAATTCAATAGCAGGACGGAGAAATCCGCCCTGCTGGTTTCTAAAAAGAGGTAATGATGAAATGTAAGGACTGCAAACATTACAACGGTGCAACAATGCCCGGAGCAGGATTGTGCAATGCGACACAGGCACGTACCTTTGCCACGACGGTTTGTTTCAACGGATTGTTTTCTCCGAAGAAACGGAAAGACAAGCCGGATAGCAAGGCCGGAAAAAAATAGCGCAACGCTACAGGGAGATAGCCGCAGGAGTGGCTGTCTTTTTTAGCACTGCCGCCGGCAGATCTCCCTTTTTACCCCTTCGTTTTCCTTTTGTATGGAAATCCCTTCGCCGACGGCTCTGCCCGTCGGGACATGCTTTTTCCGGTGCAAAGGTATTGCCTTGGAGGAACATTCAAGTACCGCTACGCTATTTGAACACAATTTTTCAGCAGCTTTCCCGATTTTCAATCGTCCATATTTCGCGGACGCTCAATACCGCAACTATAAAATTCTGCCCAAATTCCTTGCCTGTTTCTCCCTGAAAGGCAATCTTTGATGCACGTAAAAATCAAATCCCGACGGGAGAAGCCTGAAGGCTTCCGAAAGGAGGGAAAAAATAAACAGATTGTTCAACTGATTAATGTTAAAATTTTATGGAAATTCAATTTGCTATCGTGCGTTCCGAAAACAGAGAGTATTTGTGCTACAAAGCAGGTGAAGCGTATGTAGATGCCAGTAACCCTATGATTGCTTTTGCCGCAGGTGAAGATGAATTTGAAATCGTAGAGCCGGACAGCTCTTTCAGGCAGAAAGAATACGAGTTCAGAGGCGAACAGTATTACCTCGTACCAGAGTTTTACCGCAATGGTTGGTTGGCTCTCACCTTGGTAATGGTGGAAGATGAAGACGAATATATCGTGCTTTCCGTTAATTTGGAGGAAATGGACGCACTCGGTCTGCCGGACCGTACATTTATCGACGTCAATCATTACCCCGAAGCAATGGAGTTCTTGGTGAAAAACGGACTGGCGACCGATTCCGAGTATAAGCGCAGGAGCGGCTTCGTGGAATACCCTATGGCTATGTTGAACCTGCCGCTTCTTTATCAGCATAACCCGCAAATTTTCCAAAAAGCGAACATCGAGCTATTCGGAGAAGAATGTTTTTGAAAAAGGATTGTTCCACGAATAGAAAAGCATCGGGTTCCGAAAATTGAATGTACAAGATAGCGTACCGATAATACAGTCAGTGCGCTGTCTCCTTTGTCTTTATCGCCCGCCTTCGTCCTTTTATAGTCAGCCTCCCGGATACCCCGCCACCGCCCATTTCCTCTTATAATTGCATTCTTTCCCTTTTGTAGCGGTATGAACCGCCTGTTCTTCCCATCCGACTTTTCCGGCCCTCACCGCACGGGTTTTATCCGATGCGAAAGTCGGACGTCGCGCTTGATTCGCCGGCTTGAAGTGCACTTCTTGCAAATTCTTCCTTCCCAAGTGAAGCGTAATTGGCAAGAAGAGCCGTCGTATGAAGCCGTGCCGACGACCGTGCATTGCATCTGTAAAACCTCGAAGCGATTCCGAAGGAAAGGAATCGAAAAAAGGAAAATAAATAATCAATAACTCACAAGACAATGGGAAAATACGATTTTATCAAGACCGGGAATCTGCTTTATTGGCATGACCCGGACAACGGTTTGTCCGACGGGGCTTACCGAGTGATTTCTGCACCGGAAAACATGGAAGACGACAGCATTATTCTGATTTCGTCCGGTACTTCGGAAGCGGAGGTTTTGCCTTCGGAATTATCACCGATAAGTACGGGCAGAAGTCACAAAGAGGATTTTTTGCGCTGGAAAGCGGAACGTGAAGCCGAAGGCATGGAGTTTTACAATCGCCTTTCCGAAGTCATGGATACGGAGGACGATTTGGCTGTAGGCGACATAGTGGCATTTACAAACGATTATGGAGTAGTATTCGGCCCCCAAGAGGTATTAGCTTTCAGGAAGCCTTGGAACGGTGACAGATGTGTGTATCTTGACAGCGACGCCTATTGGTTTCCCGACCGTCCCGACCAGTTGACCCTCCTAAGCAAGAAAGGGGCGGAATGACAATGACAAGAGAGTGTGTCAAAACTCAATTTTTGAAGCTATGAACTTAGAATTTGAAATTTGAGTACCCTCAAAGGCTAAAAAAGGGTCGTATCATTACTCAATACAGAGCTTAATACGACCGTTTTAAAATGTCATAGTTACAATCTATAACTTTTCGGAGGGGACATTTTAGTTTTGACACACCCCCTCATTTCCCCTACATGAAATCCCACGCTCTATTTTAATCGGTCTGCCCGGTTGTCGCTCACGCACTCTATTCGTGCGGCGATTTCCTTTTCTATCGTTCCTATCCATTCCTCTCCGACACCGGCCTCCCGGCCGTATTCCGGGTAATGCGAGACGATACCTATGGCCTTTTCTATGAACGGCTCTGCGGCCTTTATACCATACCGGCGGGCTACTTCCAGCAAATCCTCCGCAGTAATGCCCTCCGTCTTGTTGTTGATTGTCATGCTGTGGCGGTTGACGTAATACGGTGCGTCCGGATCGACCGAGAACGTGTAGTCATAGGTCGGAGCAACGTGCCAATGCCCGTCGTCGTCCATCAGGAAGCTGAATTTCTTGTTATGGTCATCGACGTTCCCGCCCAGAACGTTCAGCACCATCGAGCGGAACAGTTGCCGGAGTTCCCCCGGCGGCACGCCGATACGGCAAGCTGCCTCGAACAGTGCTTCGTAAGAATCCGCCGAGGGGTTCATGGCAGCCAATGTCTGGATATGCACCTTCTTGCCGTTCTGGCGGTCGAAACGCTCGGTCAGGAAGTGCGCTGTCTGCTCGCCTTCAAGCAGGCGGCTCGGCATCATCTGAAGCTCGGCATCCACAGCCATCAGGTAATAGCTGTATTCTATCCGTGTCGTCGGCATCTTCTGGTGTTCGTCGAACTTGACGATCATCGGCGTGTAGCCCGGATAAGGGGTCGCCACCTGTCCGGAGTAACATTGTCCCTCCTCGAAATTGACGTTGACCACTGCCTTGGGCCGTCGCCCTCCTGCGGACGTACCCACCTTGAACAGGCTTTCGACCATCAGGTTGCCCGATACCGGGACGTTGAACCGTCCGGCTTCCTCGAAAGCCTGCCGGGCCAGTTGGTAGAGGTCGGCGATCTCCACCTTGAACGGTGTCTCCAGTTCCTCGGCAGTGGGCGGGACGAACTCCAATGCCCCCATGCCACGCCGTCCGATATAGGCGAGACGGTCGAGGGCGGACAAGTCCCTCATACGGATATGATGCACTTTGGCCCATTCGTTGAACACGGTGTTTCCCCAATGGTCGGGCAGTGAATCGGCTATGAACGACGGCAGGCCGCCGAAAAGCCGCTCTTCATCGGGATAGACCGGCAGGCCGCGCTGTGCGGCAACCCCTTTTACCGGCGCACGGAGCGGGGCGATATCATAGCCGTTGCGGACATAATCGCTGTCGAAGTAGAAACAGGCTTTGCTGCGGTGTCCTTCCCGGTTGGCGACAAGCGTGCCGACCTTTTTATCCCATAGGATTACATCGAGACTTTCTATCATTTCTTGCCCCTCCTAACTCGTTTAGGTATCAGTTTCTCAATTTCCCGAAGTGCCATCGGCGGCATGGGCAGTTCCGGCAGGATTTCCGCGAGCCGCTGTTCCTGACCGAGCGCACGCAGCAGGGAGATGAAATTGGCCAAGGTTAGGTTACGGCTGACCCCTTGTTCAAAATGGCTGATTGTCGTCTGGCTCACGCCCGACTGTTCGGCCAGCTCCTTCTGGCTCATGCGAGCTGCCAGACGGTACTCCTTGACACGCAACGCCAGAAGCGTCAGCATATCGCTGTTTGTGGTATAGTTCGTTGCTCCCATAATATCAATATATCACTATTTATATGCAAATATAGCAACAATTATCCATATATAGATATATAATTTTCTTTTTTAGTTTCCAGCCGTCCTTTTCTACCACTTTCAGGTCTCCGTATTCTCTTCCGTCTGGCTTTCCTGTCCGTCACCGCATCGGTTTTTATCGGTGCAAATATGGGCTGTCGCGCCTGATTCCGTCGTTTTGAATTGCATTTCTTGCAAATTCTTCCTTCTACGAAGCGTAATTGGCAAGAAAAAACGTCGGAAAGGGCTTTTTCGCCAGCCCCGGAAAGCACCATAAAACCCGAAGCGGCTCCGGTAACAAGGAAGCCGAGCAGAGGGAAAGAAAAACAATCATTAAAAATTCAACAAATGAAGACATTAGAAGAATTATTGCAAGAACTGGGGTGTGAAGGTAACGCATTCGACAGCACCGGAGAATTTACAAAAGCGGGAGAAAAGGCGTATGACCGCTTGGAGCATTTGCTGTATGACATAGAAAGGCTTACAGGCAAAGAGGTGACACCCATAATTAGGGAACTTGACAAAATATGCAACGAGAACTATTAAAATTCAAGAATATGGACATTAAAGAAAGCAAAGAATACCGCCTCGCCAAAGACTGGGAAATGGCGGTAAACAGTTTCAGTTTCAACCCCGAACGGTTCGCAGCGGCAATCCCCGACATGCACCCCACGCTTCAGCAAAGCCTGTATCGCCTGATTAAGGCGTGTATCAAGGTCATGGCGGACGAAACGCGGCACTATGACGAACGAAACCAAGCCTCGCACGAGGAAGCGAAGCGCATCATGGAGTACCTCAATGAACACGGACGTAATATACCATTAAAATAAGGAGGATAATATGAAAACAAATGAAATTCAATTTGGCGGCAAGAGCTATGTATGCCGTATTGTGGAAGCCAACGATGGCGAAGAACTGCTGATTGCCCCGACCACCCTGCTGGATGCTCTGCAGCCCGGTAGTTTCAATGACGAAAACGAAGGTTTCGCCAGTAAAGAAGCCGAAAGCATTTATGACGAAGTTTTCTTCTTTACCGATGAGAGAACCCTTCAACTGCCCGAAAACGAGCTGGTAGCCGAACTCAAAAAGGATAACCCGGACTGGTTCGAGTGAATCATGGAATAATAATTTATAAACTTACAAACTTAGAGTTATGGAAAAAGAATATGTAATGCAGGTTGCACAGATCATTAAGGAACAGTTAGTAGCGTTAACCCCCATGACCGTCCTCATGTCATGGAGTATCGAAGAATTTGCCGCCACTCTATACAGGGATTTGCCGGCACTCCGAATCAAGGTAAACGGACGACTGCACGCGGGATATGTCATCGTCGTGCTCAATGGTTCGGACTATTACGAGGTTTATCTTGTGAAGGGAATGGACGTGGAATGTGTGAACAACGAGGTTTGTTTCGATGAACTGGGCGGTGTCATCGACAGGGCTATCGAAAGCGGTACGGACAAAGCCAAGTATGATAAATTCTGTGAACAGGAGCGACAGAATTTATATGTAACTGTTGTCACTGTCTGATTCCTCTTTTTGGGGGACGAGAGCCGTGCCTTGTCGGTAAACGAACAGGGTACGGCTTTTCTGTATATAATGCAGAAAAGAATAAAAATCTGCCGTTTGTAAATGATTTCAGTCGTTCATAAAACGGATTGTCTGTGACTGCCTGCTCCCTTTATATTTGCGATGCAGGTTCACAAAGTAATAACGGGGGCATTACTCCGGCTATGCCTTCGACCTGATTCCCGTAAACGGCAATATGATGGAATTCAAGAGTTTCTGTCGTGGTTTTCTTAGAGTAAGAGAGTTTGACCAGTTGATTTCCGAGAAAGAAAACAGTCAGGGAGTACCGTCGTGGATGCACATCGGGTATAAGAACTCGGAGGGTAAACAACGCAAGCAGCTGCTGTCTATGATAGGCGGCAAATATTATCCCATGACTTGATTTGACTCGTTTCAGGTAATCACCATCGGTCAGAGTGCAAGCGTCGGGTTCGTGCACCCTCCCTCTATACATTTTAATGCCGTTATTATCAATTCAACAGCAACAAACGACCGGTGTCTCCTGTATTTTTCCTATATTTGTTTCCGATTTACAGTCAGATATGGAACAATTAGCAAATTCAATACAAAGCATATCCTTTGAGCAGTTGGCTCAAAAGATTATAACCGTCGATGATTCAATGCGTGGGGTGGCGGTTAAAACCATCAATCAGGCAACCACGTTACGCAATTGGATAATCGGATGTTATATTGTTGAATACGAACAAAATGGCAGCGACCGGGCCAAGTACGGGGACAATCTGCTGAAAAGTCTGGAAAAACGTATCGGGCAAAAGGGCCTGAATGTCACCCTTTTCCAACTTTCACGATTGTTTTATAGAGATTATCCGCATATCGGTACACTGGTTTCCGCAAATCATGCGACGGCGTTGCATAAATTGCCGTTATCAGAAATTTATGCGACAGTGTCGCACAAATTGCCGGAAATTGACTCTTTCGCTGTTAATAAGAAAAATGCAGGCAAGCTTTCTGAACAGTTCAATACACCCCCTGAGAATTTGGTTTCTGCACTTTCCTTTTCGCATATCAGGGAGTTGCTTACGATAGAAGACCCGTTGGTACGTTTTTTCTATGAAACGGAATGTATTCGGGGAACATGGAGTGTGCGTGAATTACGCCGTCAGATTGTTTCCAACCTTCACATTCGCATCGGACTGTCGGAGGATAAGATGAAAGCGATGATGCTTGCAGACAGCAAGGCAGAGCGACACACCCCGCTTTTGCAGATACGCGACCCCTATACGTTTGAGTTTCTCGGTCTCCAAGCCAAAGATGTCGTTACGGAAAGCGATATTGAAGAAGCCCTGCTCGGACACTTGCAGGAGTTCTTGCTGGAAATGTTATGTAAAGGTTTGCATAAGAGTTCTTATGCCAACAAATTTATTATGCAAAGTGACTTAAACTAAATCACAGCTACAAAAGTAATTATAAAAAGATTTATCTCCATCACTTTGCATAATATTTTCATCAGAAAGACTTTAAAAAATCCATTAACTTTTCATTTCCTTGCCACATAGGTTTAGTATCCACCTCCTGAACAACTTTAATATAAGCTTTTTCTATAGCCTCCCGTTTCACTTTTGAGTCCGCTCTTGCATAAATTTCTGTAGTTTGCACATTCACGTGCCCCAAAATATCTCTAATATAAACTAAGTTAACCCCAGCTTGTAACAGATGCATTGCCTTACTATGCCTAAGACTATGACAGCTTATTTTCCCCTTCATTAACGTGGGATGAAGTAGCTTTGCCTTTTTGATGTATCTATCCAGTATATTCGCCACCCCTGCTCTTGTCAGCTTTTCGCCCCAACAGTTTGTAAATAGCGGATGTTGTAGACATTCTGATCTCAACAATCCATTCTCTTTCATATATATTTTCAGTATATCCAACTGTTCTTCAAGCATTGGTACAACTCTATTTTTATTCCCTTTTCCCGTGATTATTACAGTATATGGTTCATCTAATCGAACACATTGCGGAGTTAGGCTTATTACTTCTGACACTCTACACGCTGTATCATACATAAGTGACAATAACGCCAGATCCCTACGACCTTTAGGTTTGGTCGTATCTGGTTGTTGCAGAAGAATCTTCATCTCTTCTACCGTTAGATAGTTCATAATAGGCTTGACACTCTTTTTATTATTTATAGCCATTATTTCTTGATATTCGTATAGATGGTCTGAACTCTGATATTGGAGGTACTTAAAAAATGATTGTATGGCAGCAAGGCGAAGATTACGTGTTGATGTACAGCAACTTCTTTTTGTTTCCAACCAATCAAGGAAGGACAAGATATTCTCTTTTGTTATACTTTCCATTGTCAGTTTTTCAGCTTTTACACCTTTACTTTCCATGTATACCAGATATAAGGTAAATGTGTCCCTGTATGAATGGATCGTATTAGTACTTGCTCCTCTTTCATGGGGCAAATACCGGAGAAGGAAGTCTGTTAGATATTTTGAAAAATTTGTAGGTTTCATAAATGTCACATTTTAGGGAAAATATCAAAACCAATGATATCTATTTTTCTAATTAATTCGGGATACATCTCTGACGTAAGCCGAACATAGTTATTCGTCGCCCGCAAAGATTGATGTCCAAGGTAAGTTGATAGGATCGGCAAAGAACAATATAAATCCATACCTTCTTCAGCCATTTTAGCAAGAGAGTGAACGGCAAATGTATGTCTCAAGTCATGCAGACGTATGCGGTCTTTGGGAATGTTTGCTTGAATGAGTATTTTGCAAAATCGACGATATATGCTATCCCTGTCACAAGCCCTTCCTTTAAGTGTGATAAAAAAGGGAGTAGTATCTGATATCTTTACGGGTAATCTGTTTCTATGTACAACATAATCTTTAAGAACCTCTGCTAAAGAAGTGGAAAATGGGACAATCCTGTCTTTGCCGTTTTTTGTATCTCGTAAAATGAAGTATTCTTCCTCAAGATTAATATCTTCATTGAGCAGAGACAAGGCTTCACCTATGCGTATTCCTGTTCCGTATAACATGCGAAGCAGTGAAGGCATTATAAAAAAAGAGGATCTCATATCATTATTTCCACTTTGCATATTATCACATGTCGTAAAAATTCGTTCTATCTCTTTTGATGAAAAGATATGAGGGATAAAGGTATTTCTCAATGACGGGGTTCTTGGTATATATGAGCGGATTCCTTTTTTGTTAAGAAACGAAGAGAAAGCACCTAAAATATAGCACCTACGATAATGGTAACTATTGGATTCATTGTCACGTTCCTTGCACCATGCATCTGACAACTCCTTGGTAATACCTATTGCAGTCTCATTTCTTTCAATAGTAAATCTATCAAATAAAGTCAGGACAAACTCTCCCCCAATATACTTAAATCCCATACTGCGCTTCAAGCTCACAAACTCTCTTATCAATGAGGCGTAAATGCCTTTAAAATTTCTATTCATAAAAATAGCCTCCTTTCTGGGTATAAAAGTTTTCACATACAGGTGATACATCAAGGGAGCATTTTTTCAGTGATTGGATATCTATTCTTAGATAATAACTTGTTGATTCCGTGTTCTCATGCCCTAAAACTTCGCTTATAACAGGGAGCTTTACCTGCTCTTCTAAAAGAAGTGTCGCTAAGGAATGTCGAAGGGCATGTGCGCCATGATGCTTGTTCTTTATATTTACGTTGGCTTTAAGAAAATATTTCTTGGCTATCTGGGATATGACCGGTTGGTTTATGTGAGTATAGGGAGAACGTGCCAAGAGAAATATATATGATGACTGGGACTTTGGACGTCCATACCGTAGATATTCAATAATAGCATTGCCTATTTCCGGTAGAAGTGGCAGTTCTAATTCCTTATTTGTTTTATGCTGGATTAAACGTATGGCATTATCCTCCCACAATATATTTTCAAACTTTAAATTTGCTATATCAGAAGCCCTCAAACCAAGCATTGTGGCTAATAGAATAATTGAGTAATTACGTTTTCCTGTAGTCGTACTTCTATCCACAGAAGACACTATCTTTTTTATTTCTTCAGAAGTGTAAGCTGACGGTAGCTTAGGCTGTTTCTTATAATTATCTTTTGGAATAAATGCCGCTAAATCCATATCTATAATTTTGTGTTCATATAGATATCGGAAAAAGTTACGTAGAATATGGATGGATATACTTGCTACAGATTTATATTTAGTACCAATGGTATTAAGATATTTAATGATGTGGGTAATCTCAACTTGTTCTATGGAGGCTACTTTTGCAGATGTTAGAAAATCAAGGAAACGATGGAATATTTGTTTGTGATTGTAGATAGTGTGTCCGGACAAGCGTTCTTGACTTCGAGATAATATATATTGCATCATCAAACTGCCAATCTCTCCTTTCAATTCTACCGGAACTTTTCTTGGAATAACTTGGCCTGTAATGAGGTAATTTTTCAGGAGTAAGATAGCGGATAAAAATTTCTTGTCACCAGATTTTAATGAAGTTAAATCTTTAGAACCATAAAGAGAAGATAAAAAATCATCGCAGACTTTAGGGGTGAGGGAATGCAAATCATTGTTCTCCATGAACTGCCTTAATTGATTCCATTTCCATGCATAGCCTTCCAATGTACTATCTGTACGAGAAAAATCCTCTTTTAAGATTTTCAGCATAGAGGATGTGACTGCTTCAAAAGTTGTTGAGTGATCATTCATACGTCATTAATTTAAGTTGTGGCAATATCACCGCACTTAAATTAATGAAATTCTTATGTAAAGAAATAAATGATTATATTTTTATAATTACTTTTGTAGCTGCGATTTAGTTTAAGTCACTTTGCATAATAAATTTGTTGGCATAAGAACTTTTATGTAAAGGTTTGCATAAGAGTTCCAATAGGAATTGCTGCATCTTGCTGATAATGGCATTCTCTAGTTTAGTTTCCGAGTATACAGCATCAGGCTTTAGACCAAGAAACTCTAATGTAATGGGGTTCTTGATAATGTCAGATGGCTTTTCAAGGGTTTGTCCCTCCTGTGCCAACCGCATCACCTCGTCTTTGTTACGTGAGAGCGCAAGACGTTCGTAAAGCGAAGATGCCACTTGCCGGCTGAGTTGTCGCACACTCCAATCTTGTTGTCGGCACTCAATTTCATAGAATCTTCGAGCCATTGGGTCTGTTATACGCATCAATATTAGATAGTGTGACCACGAAAGAGTAAATGATTCTTCTGAAAAGGCTAAACAGTGTTTGTCCTTTTTATCCTGCACTAAATCTTGATCGTATTTCCTTTCCTCATTTTGCAACCTAAGTTTGCTGTTTTCAATTGGCTCGACAGTGTTTAGCCTTTTCGCATAAACTAAATAGAACTGTTTGATGTTTTTTAAAGTTGAATATCCCCAACCGTCTCCTAATCTGTCAGTCAGACGTTTAGAGAGTTCTTTCAGTACAGTCTTTCCGTATTCAGCTCTAATCTCTCCCTTTTGTTCATATTCTACTATATATTGGCCAATATGGAATTTTGTATAGACTTCAGCGATATTGACTGTTGTCGCCACACGTTTCCTTGCCTGAGTGATAAGGTCAACAACTTTTTGAAACAAGTTGTTTATTTCTTGATTGTTTGTGATGATGTCTTTGCCCATAAAATTTAGTCCTCCTCTATATTTGCCAATAACTTTTGCAGCTCTGCCACGGCATTGCTGATAGTATCGCTTTTCTCCTTTATCTCATCCATTAGTTCCGATAATGAGCGGTCGTCCACTTCGCCACCTTGACGAATCCAAGTGATGTCGAGACTGGTTTTGTCGCGAGCCAATAGTTCGTCCACAGCATATTTGCGCCAACGCCCTTGTGGATTATTCTCGGCATCGTATGTTTCTTTTCGTTCGGCTAAGTTACCGGAATTGTAGCAGGAAACGAAATCATCCAAGTGATGTCGTTCCAATTTATTGGTTGCCAAAGTGTGCTTCACATCGGTACGATAGTCATAGAACCAAACCTCTTTAGTGGGTTGCCCCTTTGTAAAGAACAATACGTTGGCTTTCACTCCCTGAGCATAGAAAATACCGGTGGGTAGGCGCAGGATGGTGTGAAGATTGAAATCCTGTAACAAGCGTTTGCGGATAGTTTCACCTGCTCCGGCTTCAAAAAGAACATTATCGGGTAATACCACCGCAGCACGTCCTCCTGTTTTGAGCATCAGCATCATGTGCTGGAGGAAATTCAACTGGTTATTCTTTGTCTCGACATAGAAATCGGGACGGTTAATATCTACCGAACCTGCCGGACGAGTGCCGAAAGGAGGGTTGGCAAGAATCACATCAACAAGCGTGGAAGGCTCTTTCTCCAAAGAATCCTCGCATACAATCGGGCTTCGGTCTGTACCGACACCATGCAGATAGAGGTTCATGGAAGCAAGCGTTACAACTAATGGTGTATTGTCTACTCCATGCAAAGCTTTGTTACGCAGAAAGTCACGCTTTTCCTTGTTGGCGGATTGATCTTTCATATAGTCGTATGCCGTCAGCAGGAAACCTCCAGTACCACAAGCCGGATCACAAACCGTTTCGCCCATTTGTGGAGCGATGCAATCTACCATTGCCTTAATCAATGGACGAGGCGTAAAGTATTGCCCGGCTCCGCTCTTCTTATCCTGACCATTCTTCTCCAAAATGCTTTCATAGATAGCACCCTTTACATCTCCATCCATGATGAGCCACTGCTCTTCATCAATCATCGAGATAACCTTTTTGAGATAAACGGGCTTGTCAATCTTGTTTTGGGCTTTGGTATAAATTGTGCCAATTAGGTTTTCTTGTTCGCTGAGCTGCTTTAGCGTATCTTCATACTGCTTGACCAGATCCAATCCGTCAAGAGAGATTAAGTCCATCCACTGATAACCGGTGGGTATAGCTGATTCCTCTCCAAACATTTCTACATTCTCGGCATCCATCTTCAAAAACAGAAGATAGGTCAGTTGGGTGATATAGTCGGTGAAGCCGATGCCTTGTCCGGCAAGGGTTGT
>OLYY01000656.1_pt1 | contig 14018 bp, 27 predicted proteins | sample 1673561 | NCBI WGS metagenome assembly OLYY01 (sample SAMEA103958115, study PRJEB25191) | human gut metagenome | biome: human-associated habitat [ENVO:00009003]; feature: intestine environment [ENVO:2100002]; material: feces | place: Germany | collected 2013/2015
TTTTTTCAAGTAAGCCGACAAACCAAGTCCACGACTATGGCAAGAGACCGACCCTTGTGAGTTGTTAGTTAAATTTTCGTTTAATCTTAAAAAATAGTTTGTAACGCAATGAAGACAAGAGCATCGCCCTAACAGAGAGTGTAAATAAATAGATAATTTAATTATATAGTTTAGTATTAACCCCAAAACTTACAATAATGGCAGTAACATTAAGAGTATATGACTCAGCAAAGCGCAACAAGAAGTACAAGAACTACATCGACAGATATTCGCTCTATGTTCCAACTCCACGTAATAAGGTGAAGGAATTTGGTTATGTAGGTATGTTTTTGGGCTTTTCTTTCAGTGACAAAAGTATTACAAGATGTTGTTGGGACGAATGTAGGCAAGGCGTTGCCTTTATGAATTTGGGTGCAAAAGTCAAGCGTGACACATTGCCCAAGCACGTGCAAGAATGGGTTGAGAATATGGAAAACATTTATAACAAAGCACTGAAAGAAGATACAGAAGAAGCGTGGAACGAGTGGGATAAAGCGTAAATAAATAGTTTTTAGATTGGGTTGTATTCCTTATCCGTCTGTGAAGATAGATAAGGAATTTTTTGTGTGTTAACTTTTTTTAACCGAAATAATTTGCATATATCAGATTTTTGTCGTACCTTTGCATTGTCAATAAGAGATAAAGGTAGGAGTGAAATCCTAAAGTATAGTCTCCATCATATCCAAAAGAAAAATGTTAAAAAGTGTTTAAAATTAACATCTTTTAACGAAAAAATCCAGCCAAAAATTTGCATATATCAGAAATTATGCTTACCTTTGCAATATCAAAATTAAAACAATATAGGAGGACAGATATATGGCAACAATAGCAATTCAGCACAGAGTAAAGAGAGTGAAGTCTTTCAAGGAGATTTCAATTCAATGTGAAAGGATATTCACGTTACATATCAGTAATGGGTATGGTACGGAAAAAATGTATCATATGTGTGAAAGACTATATTTTAAGGCATTGCAGAAAAATGGCGGTTATTAACATCTTTTAACTTGAAATATTTGGTCGTTTCAGAAAAAATACGTACCTTTGCAACGTCAAAATAAAACAATAAGTCAAACGATTAAAAAACAACAAAACAATGAAGAAAGCAATTGAAACAATGGTACAGAAAATCAGTGGTGCAATCATCAATGACACTCGCAACGTTTCTATTGAGAAGGGTGATATGGTGCTTAAAATGGTGCTTGCAGCCTATAACGACTACCAAGAATCAGAGCATGATGGTGTGGACTATATTTTCGATATTGAGAACACGAACGATTTGAAGTGCTGCATCGATGGCGGTATGACCGCAAAGGAGATTAGCGGTCTGTATTTGGGCAGTCAGTCAGAACACCTACGCTATTTCTATTTCGGTTGCAACCATCCGACACCAAAGCCTATCGCAAATTGGGAGACACTGCGGCAGAATCTTATTTTATGGTTGTCTGATTTAATTCCCAACGTGCTTGCCTATCCGTTTGCCTATGAGAGTTACAAACAACTCTATGTAAGGTATGTTACGGACGTTATTATCGGCTACGACAACTCTTCTAACAGCCTTGGAGATTTGGATGCGCTTGCATTCTTGAAACGCAAATTAGAGCAAGGGGAGTAACATCTTTTGTTTCTTTTAGCTATGTGCTTGCATTGTCTGTGAAGATAGTGCAAGTTTTTTTTTTAACATTTCCATTAACATCTTTTAACATAAAACATTTGGCTATTTCGGGAAAAATGCGTACCTTTGTATCAGAAATAAGAAAGGTAGGTGTGACAACCTAAAGTATAGTCTCCGTTACATCCCTATGAAAAATGTTAAATAGGGTTAATTTTTAACAGAATTTTAACATTTTCATTTAACACTTTTTAACTGGATTTATTTGCATATTTCAAATTTTCTTTGTACCTTTGCATTGTCAAATTAAAAGTTTAACCCTTTAATAATATATAAGGATATGGCACAGAGTAAGAAACGTCCACAATACGTGGTTGAGTTGGTAAACAAGACAAATGACTACCTTCGTTTTAGAAAGGTTACAGATACATCTGACACGCTTTTCGTGTTTATGTGTGACTATCTTCTCAAAAAGAATATGTATAAAGGCTACAATTTCTTTAAGGAGGTCTATAACACGTACCTACAGAAGAACGTGCCAACGGAGGCAGGCTCATATAAGGAAGGCGAGTTCGATTACCTTCAGATTTATTAACAAATCCTTTAACATCTTTTAACTAAAATAATTTGGTAATGTCAGAAAAATGTATTATCTTTGCATTGTTAAATTAAAACAAAGGGAATATGAAAAGATACGAAGTATATGATTTCAACAACGAAGTGCTTGATGCGACAGATGATTTGCAAGATGCACAGATTTCTGCGGAATATGATAACGCAAAGTTCATTATGGACACCAAGACCAATGAGATAGTTTGGGGAAGTGTTAAATATGGTTAATTTTTAACAGAATTTTAACATTTTCATTTAATACTTTTTAACTGGATTTGTTTGCATAATTCAAATAAAAGTATTACCTTTGCAATGTCAAATTAAAACATTAACAATTAAAACATCAACAATTATGGCAACTCGCAATTTTTGGTTAAAGAACGCACGGAGTTATTACGCTTTCAACGACACCTATGAGATGGAGAATGAAGAGGGTGTAATGGAAGAGTTTACACGTGACGAGTGGGAGTGGGATGAGTTGTTGGATTGTATCCGTTATCGTGGTGAGGAAGGAAAATTCTTTGACTGCCCATCATCAGAGAAATACAACAGCCATATGGATGCACGTAACATATGTGAGACAAATACAGATTGGCAGACTTTTGGCAACGGCAATGCGTGGACAACAAACACCAACGTGGAGAGCGTGATTGTCATCCGTAGCGGTCACTATGCAGGTGCGGTGCTTGACTATGACGTGAAGGTTGAGTCATCAGAAGGTTATACTCTTCATCTGTCTGACTATGACAACATGGACGATATGATTGATGACTATATGGACATCTTGAAGGATAACGTGGAGTGGAAAGGACATCAGCATAAGTGGAACGTGGGGACGTTTGAGATACAGAAGAAGAACATCCGCAAGTGGATTGAGAAACGTATCAACACGCACATCGAGAACTGCGAGAAGTTCTGTAAGGAGAATTGTGAAATGGAACTCTGTGTGAGTGCAAGATTCTCAAATGGTGAGACGTGGTACAGCAAGGTGGGTTAAATACCCACCAATGCAAATGTACTCAAATGAGTAACATATATTAACATTTCCGTTAACATCTTTTAACTGGATTTATTTGGTAGTTTCAAAATAATTGTGTATCTTTGCAGTGTAAAAATTAAAAATCAGATAAGAATATGGAAAGAATCGAGATTAGCAAATACAACAAGCAGTTCGGTGCTTACTTGGTGATTAACACTTCAGAGTGTGAATCTTGGGCAGTGGATGGTGAGAAACCGCTTATCCATTCAGTTACAAGCGCAGAGGATTTTATGAAGTTGGGACTTGAAGTTGCAACGGATGGCAGACCTTTCACAGACCTTAAAATCGGTGAGAAAGTGAGCGACCTTGAGTTTGGTGGTGACTATGAGGGAGTATACATTATGAGAGTTGGTTAAAGATAAATTAAAACATTTAGGCATTATGGATAAAAAAGTATTTCTTTTAGATAAATCTTATTATTCAGAGACAATGCTCCTAAACCTTACTGAAAAAGACTTGGAAAAGTGGGTTGCAGAAGAGGACTATAATGACGATTATACAATTGTCAAAATTGAAGCAAATGGCTATGATAGTGCCAAAGAAGCATTTATAAATGAAATGCCCTTTGCCGATATTGATGACTATTATATGGTTGCGTTTGGCTTTTAAATATAAATTAACAAATCCTTTAACATCAATTAACTGGAAAAACTTGCATATCCCAAATAAAATGCGTACCTTTGCAGTGTAAAATTTAAGAAACAACATTATTAACAATTTAAACAGAACAAGCGTTATGGCAAAGAATGTTATTGAGAGCGCAATTCGCAACGTGGCAAACAATAAGTTGGCAGGAAAGTATAACCTTGCCCAATACAAAGAGGGTGGCTCACGTTTTGAGGAAAAGAAGAAGGCAATGCTCCACAAACAGATTTGCGAGGAAATTGTGGCTTTTGCTGACAACCACAAGGATATTCCTTTCTATTTCATCCTCTCTGTCGGTGTGTCAAAGGGTGCATATAAAATGAGCGAGTTCGAGAAAGGCTATAAGCGTTTCAATGCTGAAGAGGTTGAGATGGTGGCAAAGATGGGACGTGCCTATTACGACTACAATGGGCAGTACAAGAACAAGATGAGTGATGTGGCTATCCGTCTGATTATGCGCTATTATGAGCGTGTGAGCCATGACTATGACAAGTTTATTATTGACCTCAACAACTCAAAGGTGTTGGGCAAGAACCTTGGTAGCCGTGACATGAAGTATGAGGATTTGTGCAAGAATCTCAATATCCCTGTCAAAGAGGAAAAGAACGAACTTGTAAACGTGGCAGCATAATATGTACTCAAATGAGTAACAAATTGGGGGGTGTCATCTTGAATTGTCATCCCCCATTTATATTACAATAATAAAAATTAAATAACATTTCATATGGTAACATTTATTCTTATATTCTATTACATTTTCAGTCTGTTGTTCGTCTTTGGCTACAACCATAATAAACTCACAGAGAGAGCAACATTTGTGATTGTTCCGCTATTCTGTTGGCTTATACTCCCTATCTGTTTGGGATTGAACTTGAAGAAATTCAATACAAAGATAACTCAAGAAAATGACTATTAGTTAACATTTTTTAACTCGTAATATTTGCATAATTCAAATAAAAGTATTACCTTTGCATTGTCAAATTAAAACAGATAGCAAATGGAAAGAAGTAAGATTAACTACAAAGGGATTGATTATCCTACAATTGAAATCGCTCTTTCAAAGGTGAGCAATATTGAGAGTAACGAGTTAGTCACCATTGCTGACTATGAACTTTGGGCAGCAATCGAGGATGATTATGAGGATGGCGATAAAGAAGCCCTTTGGATTGATAATAATGTCTATTTCTATTGTGATAGCGGTTTTATCGCAAGCAACCCTACGGAGAGTGAAGTAATTGAATATATGAACACATATTGCTAATTTATCATGAAGTACGAAGTATTTGAAGAGAAGTTCAAGGAACTTTCAATCGGTGAGAGACTTTCAATTTTCAATACCTATTGCATTGAGCATGGAGACTCTGACAACGAAATTTATTCGTTTGACGAAGAGTTTTTTGAAACTTATTTCAGTAACCCTATGGAGGCCGCACGTGCCACATTCTTCGGTGAAATCGAATCATGGAGCGATGAGTATATCAAGTTCAATGGTTACGGCAATTTGGAGAGTATGACCGAATATGAGGTCTTGGAGGAGATAGACTACCACCTTGAAGAGATATTCGACAACCCTAATACATGGGAAGACTATATCGAAGAAGAGGAAGAAGAAGAGGAAGAGGATGAATAAAAATCCTCTTCTTTTTTTATATTAATTAACACAAAATATTTGCATAATTCAAATAAAAGTATTACCTTTGCAGTCGTAGAACAATAACGAATAAAAAAGTATATGCCTATGAATAAGAATAACATCAAGGTAGGTGACAAGATATTCCTTCGCAGTAATTGTCATTATAATACCAATATTGAGACTGATGAGACTGCATATCTCATCCCAGGTAAATATTCTTGTGACAATGATGAACAGAAAACTGTATTGGTATGTATTATTGCTCCATTCGAGAAGAAGGTTAATACCTATGAATATAACGATAAACTTGGGTATACGGTAAAGGTAACAAAAATTGCCAATATGATTCGTGTGTTGTCGACTGCAACGAAGAAGTGTTATGACGTGGATGCCGATTGGTGTGATGTCATTGAGACTGATGAAGAATACAATGACCGCCGTGAGTTTTCATTGCTTATGGATAAGATAAACGATATGTTAGACGATGAATTTGATGATTATGAATAAATGGTAAATGTCTTTTTTAAATTACAATAAATCAATTTATTTTTAATATATATGTTTTCACTTATATGTGGTTTTCTATGGGGTTGTTTCTGTACCTTATTATTAATTGATTTATTTACTGCATTGATTAATATCGTGTGGTGGATATATCTTATATTATTCTTTGTATTACTCATTAATAGTATCGTATTAAGAGTATACCTTTATGTCAGTGACTATAAGGGTTTGGCAATGGATAGTATTTCAATAGGTTCAAAAATCGTCAAGTATATCGTCAATAAGAGAAAATAATTAAAAATCATCCTCTTAACATTCATTAACTAAATAAATTTGGAAGTTTCAAATTTTCTTTGTACCTTTGCATTGTCAAATTAAAAAACAAACAAGAATATGGAAACAATGAAATTCAACGTCAACGGAAGAGAAAAGGCAAGTTATGAACTCTCTAACAAAGAACTTGTGGAACTCATTAAGAGTGATACAACCACGGAAGAGCAACGCACGTTTCTCACACAGAAAATGCTTGAAAGGTTTGAATACGACCTTTGCCCACATGATGGCGGTGAGACAGAGGAAGATGTGTTTGTCCGTTTCTTCTCTGATTTTGTAAACGGAAAATGCCACGACAAGCACAAGGTGGCACAAGGTATGGCAAGAGAGCATAGATACCTTCAGCAAGAGATGTTCAAGGTTTGTATGGAGTATATCAAAATACTCGCAGAGAACGTAAATAAAGACCATTACGACCCACGTAACGAATGGTCTTGCAAGACATCAAAGATAATGATAGACCACTTGAAGGGAATTGATTATTGGATTTAAAACAACCATATGATGGGTGGAAGAAAAACAAAGAATCTTCCATCCATTAATTTCTTTTAACATAAAAAACTTGCATATTCCAAAATAATTTCGTACCTTTGCATTGTCAATAAATGATAAGGGCAAGGGTGACACTTTGAAGTATAGTCTCCAACGCAGCCTCAACGGAAATGTTAATTTTATATAATTTTAACATATGGTTTTTAACAATTCAATTAACATCGTTTAATATAAAATGTTTGGTAGTCTCATATATTTTATGTACTTTTGCATCGTCAAATTAAAAATAAAACAATATAATAGATAACAAAAAACCATTATGAATATAAGAATCTTACACGACCCCGAATCAGTCTATGCGGATAATCAAGTAATGAGTGCAAAAGAACTCATCAATGACTTTATTGAAGGACTGAATAAGAACGAAGAAAACGACAAAGACACTATTAAATGGCTCAATAAAGTAAGCGAGAAATCAGCCATTGAACTAATAGCATCCCTTTGGGATTTGTCTGTTGAAATATGACATGACAGATACAATAAAGGTGAGGAAATAAATTCTCATGCCCATTAGCATATTTTAACACAAAATATTTGGTTATATCAATTATTCTTTGTACCTTTGCAACGTCAAACAATTAAAAATCAATCAAGAATATGGAAAGTTACATGACTGAAAAAACAACCATTGACGGACACGTCATCGAGGGAATTGAAATGCTTGATGATGACACTTGTTGTCTCTATTTTGAGGACGAAACGGAAGGTGACAACATCATCACGACAATCGTGGAATATTGGGCAGACGAGGATAGTTGGCACTTTATAGACAATATCTTCGATTTGGACGGAATGTTCTTAGACCATTGCGATACAGAACATCTCACAGAAGAAGGAAAAACAAAGGTAATGGAATATATGAAAGAATGGATGGAAGATTTGGAGAAATAACAACAACAAAATTATAAAAGACTTTTATCCCCCGTAAAACCTCAATTATAAAGGAAGTATGGGGGATTTTTTTTTAACATTTCAATTAACATTTTTTAACATAAAATATTTGCATATATCAGATTTTCTTTGTACCTTTGCATCAGAAATAAGAAAATAAGAAGTTTAATCAATTAAAATCAATTAGAAGTTATGGCAGTTCAAGCAAATATAATTGAAGATGGTATACACTACCTAAGCGGTATTGGCAGCACTACATATCATGATGATTGGAATAACGAAGACATTGATGTGGAACTTTTCTGCATTGATGATGTCATATATGGTGCGTACATTGACCCCGAAGATGGTTATCGTAGTTACGGCAGAATAACTGCGGCTACAGATATTGCCGACTGCAAGTGTCAGTTTACATTCCCACCTCAAAAGGTTATTGTTGAAAATGTTCATACCAAGATTGAAGATGAATATGGTATAGCCACTGATGCCTACAAGTTGGTTATCAAGGACGCAATACTTAACAAGGAGGTATTAGTAGTTGGAACGGACTATTCCGATGACTATTATCCATGCGCAATTTTCAGTTATCAACCGATGAACCTCTATGCGAATGTTGAGAAATCTGCAAAGGGATTTATAAGTTGAAAGATAGATAAGAGGAAGGCGTTTTTATTGACGGCAGGCCACATCCAATGCTTCACATATAATTTTAACATTTTTTAATGAAAAAAATCCCTTAAAAATTTGACTATATGAAAAAATAGTTGTATCTTTGCATCAGAAATAAGATGTTTAATCAATTAAAATTTAATAGTAATATGGAAAATCAGTTTTATTTCGTTTATGCGGTTCTCCCTAATGGAGATAGTACTGAAAAACTTGTTACAGACGAGGAACACCTTGAGATGTGTATTAACACCGCTAAATCGAAGTTTAAGACTTCAAAGGTGCATTATAACAAGGCAGGAATGTGCTATGATGGCTATTTGGTTCAAAGTGACTATATGGGTACAAAGTAATTAATTGTTTGACGTATGGAAGTAAAATGGAATAAAGAAGTTAGTGAGGAGGAAGAAGGAAAGTTAATTCCCGCCTCCTTTGATGATAAGGATTTGCTTACCGATTTCGATTATATTAACGGTGGCGAGTATGTTGAGATTAAATCCCCTAATGATTCAAGGACATACCGAATGTTATTCTTTGATGATTACGGCTATGGATGGCTGTTGATTTATACACTGAATGGTAATAATTTCAGTCTGAAATGCGTTTCAGAATGCGATACGACAGGCTTCGATGAAGTTTGGAAAGATATGTTGGAACGTATAAACACTGAATATAGTGAGGACAATCCACTTATCCAAGAAACTATAACAAATAAGCAAAATAGAAGTATTAATGTGCATTATTATCATATAGACGAATAAAATCAGATAAACATAAGGAGTATACGAAAATCCGAATAGGCAAGGATAAAAGTATACTCCTTTATTTTATTAACATTTAATTAACTTTCATTAACTTAGATAATTTGGTATTTCACCATATTTTTCGTACCTTTGCAATAGAAAATAAAACAAAGGGCAATGGTGATACATTGGAGTATAGTCTCCTTCACGACTAATATTTTTTAGTTAAAATATATAAAATACTAATTGATTTTTTAACAAAGAATTAACACTAAAATTTTGGTAGTTTCATATTTTCTTCGTATCTTTGCAAACGTAATAAAGAAACAAGAAGTTTAATCAATTAAAAGTAATTAGAACTATGATGTATATTAAGTCAGTAGAGAATTTGTATAAGAAGTACAACGGCAAGACACTTGCAGACGACCTCTATGCAGTATCACGAGAGTACAATAACTTTCAGAATGCTTTCAACAGAATGGCAAAGGATATTGCAGCCCATATCAATGCCGAAGTGGTTAAGACTCACAAGGGTCATTACGATGGTTCAGTGTTCTTCAAACGTGGTGACAGATATGTATATGTAAGCTATGGCAATAGCGTAAATCGTACCCATATTGATTTTGATAATAGTGGGTGGTGTGGCTTCATCTATTGTCGTACCGCTAAAAGTGATAGCGACTATACAGGTGGCACAAACAATTTTGTTTCACTGAATGAATTGGCAGACAAGATTGATAAGTTACTCGGTTAAACGATAGTAACTATTAAAGAAAAATTCTTACATAATGTTATTATAGTTTTGACAAAAGGGAGTGAATGTTCGCAAAATAACATCACTTCCTTTTTTTATTTATTAGCATCTACTTAACATCCTTTAACTCAATAAATTTGGTAGTTTCAGAAAATTGTCGTATCTTTGCAATAGAAATAAAGAACAAAGGTTATTAATCAATTAAAAGTTATATTATAAGGTTATGGCAAAGAAAAACGACTTTATTAAGCAACTTGCAAGACTCAAGAAAGAGTTTTTGAAGTATGCTGAAGACAATTCTGCAAAGGTATACAAAAATACCTTTGAGGTCGAAATGTGCAAGTATTACTTGTTATTCCGAGTGGAGGCAAAAGTCGAAAACGGAGATACTATTGTTTTCACACAGGAAATCGAAACTGATAGTACCGATGATATCTATCAAAAACCAATTTACGGAAACTGCATTCTCTATATGGCCTGATAACATTTATTAACGATACTATTAACATCCTTTAACTCAAAAATGTTGGTGGTATCGTTTTTTCTTTGTATCTTTGCAATAGAAAAAAGAAAGAGAATGAACTCTATAAAATAATAAGTAAGAGTGACATCTTAAAGTATAGTCTCCAACACGTATTGTACAAAAATGTTAATTTTATATAATTTTAACTTAAAACTTTTAACAATTCAATTAACATTTTTTAACATAAAATATTTGCATATATCAGATTTTCTTTGTACCTTTGCATCGTCAATTAAAAGTAATAAGCAATATGAGTAACAATAACATTTATTCAGACGAAATCATTAAGAGACAAGCAGCCATTCTCTTGGAAATGGAAGAGGGTGTTGGTATACACGGATTCATTTGCGATGAGAGCGAATATGTTGAATTCCGTAACAACCTTACTGAAATTTTGAGAAAAAAGAACTACATACGTCCGTCTTATAAGGTATCGTCAATGTGGTTCAATGACGGTAAACTATGCAGTTTCGATACCCAGAAAATCAATGACGCATATTTCAATATAAGGTCGTGTGACGGATATTATAACGAAGTCAGTATTACAAGTGGCAATTATCGTGTCCTGCCAAAGAACTGCAATAAGGTAAATGAGGAAACACTTTCACTTATCCTTGATGAGTGTGAGAAGTTAATCAATCGTCTCAAGCAGATGAAAGAAGATGCAAAGAAATCACCTGAAATAAGTGAATTGATGGAAACATTGCTTTCATATGCAGAGAAACACATTGATAAGGACATGTATACCGTGAAATGGGAAAAAGGTAAACTCAATATGGAAAATAGCAATATAGAGCCATATAATTGCCTTGTGGTACGTTATAAAGAGAATAATGAATATCATTCGTCAATTGTATTCGCAAAGAACAAAATAGGAAAGTATTATGCCACCCAACGTACTCCACTCTGCGGACAATGCACTATTAATTTCACACTTGACACTGCGGAGGAACAAATAAAGAAAATAATCAATTTTTAACATATTGATTAACCTATTAACGTTTTTTAAATGAATAAATTTGGTAATTAGGAATTAATGTAGTATCTTTGCACCATCATAAGGAAATGAATTGCCAATTAATGATTCTTGATAGTAATAGTACGTGAGTATATCTACTATCTTTTTTTTATTTAACATTTCAATTAACATTCATTAACCTAATAATTTTGGTAGTCTTAAAATAAATCCGTACCTTTGCAATGTAAATAATGAAAGAGATTATTTAAAGGTATGGGTGAAACCATAAAGTATAGTCTCCAACCCGAATATATTATTTTAGTTAAATAATATTAATATTTGAAAATAAAAATAAATCTATCCTTATATGAATAAAATAATTTTCTTAACATCGTTTAACACAATTAATTTGGTAGTTTCAGAAAAAATGCCTACCTTTGCACTTGTGATTAAGAAACGAATAAAAACAACAACAAATAAAATTATAACAATATAATGGCAACAATCGAACAATTTGAATTTTATTTGGCAAACGGTTATGCGTGTAGCAAAACATTTAAGTGTTCGCTGCAAGAAGCAATAAAAGCATGCGAAAGTGATAGCCGCTTTATGAACACAAGGAATTGGCTCTATCAGAAAATTGATGGAAAGTTCAAGGAGATAGGACACACAACCCTTGACGGCTATTTTTGGAGATATATGGAAACATCAAACGGAGGACGTGAAAGTCATTAAGAGAAAAATCCAAAATATATCACGGAAATGAAAAATTCAGATACAACAGCGACAACAAATTACCCAAAATATATCACTTTCAGTACTAAAATGGTCACTGAAAGTGATAGAAGACATTATGCAATCAAATGCCATAATGATGAGCAGATTAATGATATATTAAGCGATTTATGCGCATATGACGGAATAGACTATATCCGTATTAATAACACGGGAAAATTCAAACAGAAGAAAAATGACATAACTATCTATGACGGAAACAGATACTATGAAAAAAACTATTTCACATTCTAATATATGTACTCAAATGAGTATGTATCTACGGGTTATTATATATGTCATGATATAAAATTATGGGAAAATACCAAAAAAGAATTGTTGACAGACCTAAAATGTATGACAGAACAATTAGGTTGGAAACAGACAAGCAAAACAGACGAATTCAACGCTGACAAAGGTTTTTTACGTGTTTCAGTACAATCTTATCACTAATGAGGGTGAAAAGGTTGTAATATCACTTATTCACACATATTTTGAAGATTAACATCTTTTAACCAAAATAATTTGGTTTATAACTCTATTATATATAATTTTGCATCAACAAACTTAAATTCATAATAACAAAATCATGGTAGTAACAGAAAACAAATTCAGCAAACTAACTGAATTATATCAGACACTTATCAAGCAATTTCTTATCCTACACAACGTTAAAGAAGTGATATGCACAGATACTAAGGAACATTTCTTTGACCGCATTGTAGTGGCTGAAAATGGCTCTATCAAGGTTTTTAGGCATGATTTTACTACAATAACATGGGATAATCTGTATTTCGATTTTACTTGTGATTATGCCGTATGCCTTGCCAACATGGAAAAAGATATGTTCATGCAGCAAAGAAACGGAAAACATGAAAAATTCAATTTCATCTTCAACGAAACAACATAAACAACCAATTAACATTCATTAATAAATACCCAAGGAAAATGTACTTGCGTGGCAAGCATTTGCCAAAGGCAAATGTACTCACGAAGTGAGCATTTGTTAAGTAACAAATGTACTCAAATGAGTAACGTAATAAATCCTTACAAATCGTACAAATAGAACATATGAAATAAATTTTCTCTATAGCATTTTTTTAAAACATTAACAAAAATCGTACAAATGGAACATTTTTTAACATAGGTTAAATACATAAAAAAATATTCCCATAGGGATTTACATATATGGGATTGCTAATAAAAACGCAGCACATCTACAACATATAATACCACTTATGGGAATATTAAACATTTTTAACTTATATTAAATATATTAACTTTTTCAAAAAAATTAAAAACAATACAGTTTTTAACATATTTTCATAAATAAAAATTTTTAACAATCATTAACCAAAATGTCTAATTAACAATTTTTCATAAATGTTAATTGAAATTAAATAATCTTAAAAATTGTTAAATGTTAAAAAATATTAATTAAAATTAAAAATTGTTAAAGAAGATGAACAGCACACAGTTTTTTTCCTATATTTTCTATTTATCACTTTTTTCAAAATTTTAACTTTTTTCACCTTTGGATTTTAACTATCTGTACTCATTTGAGTACATTTTCCAAGTCAAGTACATACATTTTTATAAACCTTTAGGTTTATAACATTTATATTTTGACATTGTTTCATATAGATTTACATCATTTTGGTTAATGTTTTATTTGAATAATATCGTCATAACTCTTTATACCTCATAATGTTATGTTTGACTGACTTTATATTAAATAATATA
>OLYY01000658.1_pt1 | contig 14013 bp, 16 predicted proteins | sample 1673561 | NCBI WGS metagenome assembly OLYY01 (sample SAMEA103958115, study PRJEB25191) | human gut metagenome | biome: human-associated habitat [ENVO:00009003]; feature: intestine environment [ENVO:2100002]; material: feces | place: Germany | collected 2013/2015
AAATTCGCAAAATTCGTCACGAAAAACACGAATTTTGCTACAGATATTTTATGACAGATGAATGCTGATTTTAAAGGTACTCACTATGGAGCGTTTACCAATTAACTAAACTTGTAGATGTTTTCATTGCAAGTTTACAACAATTTATACTAAATATATAACCGTTTTGGGGACGAATGCATTTGAGCATTCGTCCTTTCTGTTATGATTGACAAAGAAAATGCGATTTGTATGATAATTGAGTTATATGCAGCTATGGCACAGGCAGAGATTGAGAAGAAAGAGAAACATCAGCGTGAGGGGATTGATGCTAAGAAAAATCGTGGAGAATGGGATGATTATGGTTGTCCGGCGATAATGTCACAAAAAGAATTTTTAGAGCATTATGAAAAAGTGTTGTCGGGAGAACTTCGCCCATTTGAATTGATGAAGCAACTTGGTATCAATTGATTAAAAAAGAATAACAAGAATTATTACTGTTTTGATGAAAAAAGCTTTAAAATAATATATAATCCTTATTAAGAACAAGTCCTAATAAGGAGAATGCATGGCAAATAGAAGAAATACTATTCAGAAAGACCTCGTACGAAATGCTGTATATGAGATGAAAAGGCATGTTACAGCAAATGAAGTGTATGAATTTATAAAAGAAGCATATCCTACAATCGGAAAAGGAGGAATAGCATGGACAAAAAGGCAATGTATAAGTTGAGTTACGGATTGTTTGTACTAACTGCCAGGGAAAGCGAAAAAGACAATGGATGTATTATTAATACAGCAATTCAGGCAGCTTCAGAACCAAACCAGTTAAGTATCTGTGTTAACAAATCAAATTATACGCATGACATGATTGAAAGAACCGGAAAGTTTACAGTATCAGTCCTGAATCAGAATGCACAATTTGAATTATTTAAACATTTTGGCTTTCAATCAGGAAGGGATACCAATAAGTTTGAAACATTTGAAAAGTGTGCCAGGGGTACAAATGGTATTTATTATATTACACAAGGTACCAATGCATACATTTCTGTAACTGTTAATAAAACAGAAGATTTAGGTTCGCATACAATGTTCATTGGTGAGATAACTGACATGGAAGTTTTAAGTGATATTCCTTCTCTAACATACGAGTATTATCAGAATAATATTAAACCTAAGCCACAGGCAGTTGGACAAACGGAGGATGGTCAGACGATATGGCGTTGCAGAATTTGTGGATATGAATATGTAGGCGAAGAATTACCGGATGATTTTATATGTCCTTTGTGCAAGCATCCGGCATCAGATTTTGAAAAAGTAGTGAAGAAAACGGAGGTAAAAGAAATGGCAGCGAACAAATACGCAGGAACACAGACAGAAAAAAATTTACAGGAAGCATTTGCAGGGGAGTCTCAGGCAAGAAATAAGTATACCTATTTTGCTTCTGTAGCAAAAAAAGAAGGCTATGAACAGATGTCAGCATTATTTTTAAAGACCGCAGATAATGAAAAAGAACATGCAAAGATGTGGTTCAAGGAATTAGCAGGAATCGGTGATACAAAGGAAAATTTGGCAGCAGCTGCTGAGGGCGAAAATTATGAGTGGACAGATATGTATGAAGGATTTGCTAAAACAGCTGAGGAAGAAGGTTTTCCTGAACTTGCAGCAAAATTCAGAGCCGTAGGAGAGATTGAGAAGCATCACGAGGAGAGATATCGTGCACTTCTTAAAAATATTGAAACTGCACAGGTATTTGAAAAGAGTGAAGTTAAGGTATGGGAATGCCGTAACTGTGGACATATTGTGGTAGGAACAAAAGCACCTGAGGTATGTCCGGTATGTAATCATCCGCAGAGCTATTTTGAAGTGCACGAAGAGAATTATTAAGAAATCAGCGGAAGTTGTTGAAAATTTATGAAACATTATTGACTGAACATTTAGCCGGATTGGAATGTGTACATTCCAATCCGGCTTTTTCCTATCTGTCTCAAATCAATGAAAAAGGAGATTTTTGTCATGAGAAAAGAACAATTATTGTCTTCTAAAAGAGATGTGCACCAATTGGTTTTTTAAAGATTGCAAATATCTTTCCTGGCGGTTTTGGAACTATGGAACGGATATCTCTGTTCTTGGAGTGACTCCTGTAAAGTGGAGAAAGTTATGCGAATGAAATCTTACAGCAGTATGGTTTGACTTATTGTTTTCGTCACGATAGACAAAACAACCTGATTACCTTCTAAATACTGTTGGTATTGTTTTGCACACTTGGTGATGATGGCAATAGCCTGTTTCTTAGTCATAAGCATTAAGGTCCTTATATTTAAATGGTATTTTGGCAAATTTAAAAGGAAGGTTCTTCTGCCGTAGCAGATGACACCTTCCTTTAATGACTGATTTTTCTGTTGTCCGCCAACTGATCGGCACCCGAAGTCCGATAAGAAAACTGTTTTTTCCGTTGCCAGCCAACTGTCCGGCACCCGAAGTCCGGAAAGAATTTCGGATTTTATGTGTCAGTCCACATGATAGGCATATAGCCCATCTACTAACTATAGTATACACAGATAAAGCAAATTATGCAACGAGTTTATAAAGATTTAATCAGAAATTTTTGGAAAAGAAGGTGAGAACATTGAAGATAAAAAAGGTGGATGATAAGCCTATGGTCATTCACACAAAAGAGAAAGCCAAGATTCATTCTCATGAGCCCAAAGGAGCGAGGATAAAGGGCAGTAACATCTATACAGTAGAACGTGGTCCTAAGATTGCTGGAGCAAAAGCAGCAGAAACAATGGGTAAGAAATCATACAGGAAGAGTACAGTCTATCAAGTAAATGTAAAAGAGAAAGGTCTTTCAAGATTTAAGCGTAATGTAAGGGAAGCCAACACTTCCATCAAGACCAAGAACACCAATCTTCACATTGCAGGAAGAACAGGTGCACTTACAGCCGGGGCAGTAACAGAGCAGATGGAAGGCGGGCAGGAAGTATCGCAGGCAGCATATCTTGCATATGAAGCTAGCCGCCCTGTTACCGGAACTGCTTCTAAGGGTGCAGCACTTTTTAGAAAAAAGGCGGCAGCCAAGGCAAAGAAGCGTATCAAGAAGGTAGAGGCAGGAAAGAAGCTGGCAAAAAAGACAGCAAAGAAAGCTGCCAAAGATACTGCCAAGGCTGTAGCTAAAGAGACAGCAAAAGAAACCGCCAAGACCACTGCTAAGGTTGCAGCGAAAACTGCTACAAAGACTGCGGCAACAGCGGCAGGGACAGCGGTTGCACCGGGAGTTGGTACTGCAATCGGCATGGCAGCCGGATATGCTGCAGGTGTGTCCATAGAGGTCAAGGATGAAAAGATGACCAACCGGAGCAGAAAGATTAAGTTCTTTCTGGATAAGATGAAAGCACAGGAGAATCAGACAGACAGTGTGGCAAAGCTGGTAAAGGATCTGATTGTGCGAAAAGCGATTACCTGGGTAAAGGCAGCGGCACCGGTTGTCGGACTGGTGCTTTTGTTACTTGTTCTTGTAGTTGCCATGATTGCTGTTCCGGTTATTGCGGCGATAGCAATCCTTTACAATTCTCCATTTGCTTTATTCCTGCCACCACTTGAATCAGGAGATACCGTGCAGACAGTAACGAGTGCTTATGTGCAGGAGTTTAACCGGGATGTGAACACGAAAGTGAATGAGCATACCGGATATGACCTTGGAGAGATTGTATATGTGGATTATGAAGGTATGGAAGAAAACCCAAGCAATTACTATGACATCATGGCAGTCTATATGGTCAAGCATGGTGTTGGAGATACTGCAACAGTCATGAATGACACTTCAAAAGGCTGGCTGCAGGCAGTTGTAAATGATATGTGTTCGTACACCACAAGCACAGGAACAAAGGATGTGGAAGAAACAGATGCAGACGGTAATGTAACGACTGTCACGAAGTCTGTTCTGTATGTGAATGTCACACTGAAATCGTACAGAGATATGATTTCGGTCTATGGATTTAATTCTGATCAGGTGGAAATGCTTGAGCAGATCATGAGTCCGGAGTTTATGGGACAGCTTGGATATGCCGGATGCGGAAGTGGCGGTGGAGGCGGAAGTCCGGGAGTAAGTTCCATGACAGAGGATGAGATAAATGCAATCCTTGGTGGGATTACGGACAGTAGGCAAAAGACAGTCTGCTCCTATGCACTTCACAGAGTTGGCTTCCCATATAGTCAGGATTTAAGAGACAGCGGTAACTATTATGACTGCAGCTCCTTAGCCTATTATTCGTGGAAAGATGCAGGCGTGGATATTAGTCATGGTGGAGCAACCACAGCAGCTGCGGAGGCACAGGGACTGGATGAAGCAGGAAAGACAGTCTCCTTTGATGAGTTACAGCCGGGAGACCTTATCTTTTATAGTTTTACAAGCAACGGAAGATATAAGAACATCAGCCATGTGGCAGTATACGTCGGAAATGGCAAGGTGGTAGAGGCACTTAATGAAAATCTTGGTGTGGTTTACCGGGATGTGGCAAGCACAGGAAAGATTGTTGTGATAGGAAGACCATAACAGGAAATTTACAGAGAGGGCATAGTCCCTCTCTGAGACTGGAGGAAAGAATGGATTTAAAAGATATGATACTGGTAATAGAAAACGACAGGGGAACAGAGACAAATATGCTGATGACTCTGGATGATTATAAGAGTTTTATAGCAATTGATGACATGTCAGAGCTTGCAGATAATGGAATGGTTCATCGAGAATAAAAGCATGGATAAGCATTCAGTGGCAGCTACTAAGACTTATGGTACAAGCCGCATGGATGCTTATTCTATTTTTGAGGATACGCTGAATCTTAAAACTGTAACAGTAAGGGACAGGATTGATGACGGAGATGGCAGGTATCATTATGAAGTCAATAAGAATGAGACAATGCTTGCAAGGGAAAAGCAGAACATGATCAGGGAAAAGTTCAAGGAGTGGCTGTTTTCAGAGCCGGAGCGTAGACAGAAGTATGTAGAATATTACAACGAGACATTCAATAACATCCGTCTGCGAGAGTATGACGGAAGCCACTTACAGTTTCCGGGAATGAATCCTGCGATTGAGCTAAAGCCACACCAGAAGAATGCTGTGGCAAGAATCCTTGATAAGGAAAAGCATATGGAGAATGCGAAAACAAAGGAACAGACAGAGCCGGAGAGGGCAGAAGCTGAGCGAGTAGAAGCAGAGATTGTATATGCACCAATGGTCGCTGAACCACAGGAGTATCAGTATAATGCAGATGCATTTGAGGCAAGAGGTGTGGATGAGGTGAAGCAGGAAGCAGCACATAAGGAAGTATCGAAGGTAAGAGCAGATAAAGCCAGATAGTAGTGAGGGCGTGGGAGAGATTCTGCGTCCTTTTTTACACCGATTTGTTGCAATACAGAACATTAATTCGATGTACAAGGGATGATTATTGTACAGTTTAAAGTGCTATAAATAAAGCATAAGGAAAGCATAAGTGACGGATGCATGATAAATGAGTTTAATAGAACATTTACGGAGGTGGCAGTTATGCATATATTGGTGTTTATTTTAATATTTGTTGTTGGTTCAATCATTGCCGCTTGTGATGGGGATTATTCATGAATAGCTGCAATCGGTATATTTGTAGGATTTTTTGTATTGCTATTGCAGTATTATGGTTATTTACCCAGCCTGTTTTATTAATAATTGCTATTAGGCTATTATTGAATTCCGATGTGCAAACTTCATTTTCCGATGAGCTTCCAGTTTGTCAGGGTTTGTGATATACTCCTTTATGGATTGAATGATATTTTTGCATATGTCGGTTCGATTCATAAGACATACCTCCTAAGTGTGATTAAGTTTGTCGCTGCAACGACCTCACTTTTGGAGGCTTTTGTCAAGTCTTTTCAGAAAAAAACAGAAATTTTCACAAAAAAATAAAGCCCTATAGCCTTGAAAAATCAAGGCTTTGGGGCTTAAGTTGACAACATTGCCGCCTGATACTGAAATTCACCGTAATAGACCGCATAGGAAACCATATCATCTTTTGTTATTTCAGCGAGCTGTTCATCTATATGAGATGCCAGCTTGCGAAGGTTGCCATTTTCTTTTAAGCGAATGGCATGAAAAATATCTGGCATAATGCAAAACTAAGAGGACGTGGTTACAGTAGAGCCAATTAAATCGTGAGCTATGCAGAGAAAAGTGTGGGATTAACGGATGGAACGGATGCAGGCCGTGAAGCCGTAAAATGGTATGGAGTCCGGAACGGACTGCATCTGCAAAAGACCAACAAGAACCTGAGATGGTATAGCGTCCACTGAGTAAATCAGTACCACGACAGGTGAATGCATGTCAGTAACAATCAAACATAAAAACAAGAGCTGTAGCCGGCATCGTTTTTTTCCGTGGGGCATGCCCCCGTTTAGGAGCTTGGCTGGCACTCAGTGAATGGTAGATGCTACGAAGGAAGTTGGGACATGATCCCCTTAGACACGGAAGGTTCATCATCATAGTTGAACAGAGGGAAAATAGCCTTTATAAAGCAAACTAAAAGGATGCTTTATTAGCTATACTTATTTATCAGCTATTCGGTACATGACACTACGATATCCATCACTCTCGGCTTTTGTTTGAGGTAAAATAAAAATCGTCAAAGCCAGTAAAATCAATAGATTTAGGATTGACAGAATAGGAGAAATGAATGAAGAAAATAATAAGAATATTATTTGTATGCTTGTTTTTTATTGCATTAATTTTTATAGGCAAGAATGTATTAAAGGATGGCAAAGAACGGGAATATATAAAGTCTGACAAGTATTATGAGGAAAACATAGAAAATATAAATATAAATGAAGTTAACTTCAAATTTCTCCAAGTAAATGAAGTTGCTAATGTCAATGAAGCATTTTATAAGAAATATGATTCTTATAAAGAAGTAGTGGTGGAAGATAACAAGAATTATGATGTTTTTGAAAAATATACGAAGGTAGATGTTGCATTTGACCAAGGATATTCTGGAATGCGATGTTACTTAAATGAAGATGAAAGTTTCGGTGGAGCTTATTTCCGATATACATTTGAATATGAAACAAATGACGAAAATCTTGTGGATTCTTCTATTGAAGTATATATAACGGCTGAACCGTTAGAAAAGTTTGAAGGTTTATTACCAACTATTGAAGAGGCTGATGAAGGGAATGTATATAGTATATATGATAACATTCTCTATTATATGGAAAATGATGATAATATGAGCTTATTTAAAACTAATATATGTACAGTTGTTTTTGATGGTTCTAAGTACAGTTATTTTTGTGGTGTTATAGATGGCGAGAAAGAATCTTATATCAATAAATATTGTAATGTTTTATATAACTTTTTTCAACAAATGTATAAATGATAAAACTATAAAAATTATAGTAATTTATGAAATGAATCTACAAGACATATAGTATTTCATAAATTAAAGAAGGTTACCAATTTGTTGGTTGGTATGAGAATGATAAATTAATTTCGCAAGAAACACAATATCGTTTTTGTGTAGAAAAAGATACCCTTTTAGTTGCAAAATTTGAAAAAGATGGAGAATCAGCGAACCCAGAAAATCCAGCGAACCCAGAAAATCCTGATTCGGGAAAAGATAATAATACAGGTAATAATTCTTGTTCGGGAATAAATGAAAATGGAGGAGAAAAGATAGAATCTGTTTCAACAGGAGACGAATCTGCAGTTGGATTTTGTAGTCTAATGGCTGTAATCATGGTAAGTATAGTGATGTGTATGGCATTTACAAAAATAAGACGTAAAAAGCAGAGAAATTAAGGAGCCACATAAATGTTCAGAAAAACGTATAAAGTAGTAGTATTAGCAATTGTTCTTGGAGTTCTATTAAATGCTTGTAGTAAAAGACAAGCAGTAACCGAGGAATATAATACAATAAGTGATTTGGCATATTCTGAAAAATGTAAAATTGAACCAATCATATATATTGAAGAAAAAACAGGATTTGTTCCATATATTGTATTAACTAATGATTATAATGGTAAAACACTTTTGTTAAGAAAAGAAATTCTTCCAGAGAATAGAAGAGTTAGTGATTATTCGGCTTACTATGAAGAAAGTGAAATTGATAATTACTTAATGGGAGAGTTTTTTGATAATTTACCTATTCAAACTCGTTGCTTAATTCAAGATTCGGAAATAGAGATTTTAGATGAACGATGCTTGAATCAAATAGATGATAGCGTGATAACTATTGTAAGAAAAGTGTTTTTGTTGTCTTTTACTGAACTTGGATATAAAAAAAATGGGCATGTCGGAGTTGAAGGGGTGCCATTGTTGTATTTTAAAGATAATAAGAATCGTTTTGCTACTACGAATAATGGAAAGTTTACTGTAAGTTGGTGGTTAAGAAGTGCGGATTCTACATATGATTCTTGTGTATATGCAGTAGGACCGGAAGGTGAAATTGGAAGCACGAATGCATACGATATGAATGGTATCAGACCAGCATTTTGTGTTGACGGTAAGCAAGAAATATATAAAGAAGAAGGCAGATATATTTTAAAATAACATAACTTATTTATATTAAAGTGATTATGTTATTTTGAAAGAATTATTGAAATTCATTTGCCTGTGCTTATCTAAACGTTAATTGGCTACATTTTGGCTACAAGATTTTTATAAAGCACTAATTCCTCAGCAAAAATAAGCTACTTTAGACAACAGAACCGCACAAATTAGTTTCAAATAATCGAATATCACGAAACCAAAGTCCGTGATGGTGGACGTACAGTAGAATCTGGATGTGTTGCTACAGTTATCGAGTAATCATTGAACACTTAATGAGTGCGTAAGCGCGAAGTTAGTGAGAAAGTTGTTCTGTGAGCGTTGCGAGCAGAACAACCTTCTGATAACAAATATAGTAAAATTAAGGCTTCCGAGATTTTTCGGATAATCAAAGTTCTTTAGGGTTTGCCAATCTATTTTAGGGTTTATCGATAGGGTCTGGTTTTAGCAGTCACCACCCAAGTAAAAAGGGTGCACGAAATAAGCCTGTTATAAAAAATTGCTTTGTTACAGAATTGCTCCCTCCGACTCAATCTTCTACATGGAAGACATCTTCCACCAGCATATTAAAGTACTTTGATATTCGCAGCATAAATTCGGCAGATGGGGTGCTGTTCCCACGCTCTATCCTGCCGACAGTTTTGGTGCTGTATCCGATAGCAGCGGCAAGGTCATCCTGGTAAATGCCACGCTGCTCTCGGATTTCTCTGATATTATTGGTAACCGCCATAAAAATCCCTTCTTTCAGTTCTATAGATATTTTCTTATTGTCATTATGCAAAATAATGTATCCGATAAAAAGGACTTGCAATTTTATCGGCAATGCTTTAATTGTAAAATTTAACGCCAGAAATTGCCTACTTTTACTCTTACAATCGTGCGTTTACTTTTACAAATCTTGTTTTTTATAGGATAATACTCATATGCTGTCTGACCAGAAAGGAGCAGACCTATGAGTAAACATCTCACTTTAACTGACCGGGCAATTATTGAAAAATATCTCGCCCAGGATATGTCTTTCTCTTTTATTGCTAAAAGACTGAACCGCTCAGCAACCACAATCTCTTGCGAAATTAAGAACCACCGTTGCTTTGTTAACGGTTTCCGGTATACATCGAATGACTGCATTAATTATCGTTCTTGCTTACGCAGAAACATATGCGATCAGGAATCAATTTACACTTGTTCCCATCGTTGCAAAACATGTACGGAATTCGACTGTAAAAGCTTATGTTCACAGTACATTTCTGCACATTGTCCTTTGCTGGATAAACCGCCTTATGTTTGCACTCGTTGTCCAAATGAGAAGACATGCAAAAGAAACCATGCCTACTACACTGCTCATCGGGCGCACGCTGAATACGTCAAAGAATTAAGTTCATCAAGGAAAGGCATTCGTACCAGTCCTGAACGGTTATTGGAACTAAATGATTTACTAATGCCGCTGGTTAATAAAGGACAATCCATCAACCACATATTTGCCACTCATTCCGATGAAATCAGGATTAGGGAAAAAAGGACGATATATGCGAAATCTCTTGTAACACTTAGGCAGAAAGAAGACGAACTTGTTCGTGACCAGATGGACGGGTTAAATGTATATGTTGCTGGAAGTGCAGATGTAAATTTTTTGTTTGATAGATATATTTCTACCAAGACGGAGTTGCGAAGCACTACAAAAGCAAATTACTTATATACATGGGATCATTTTATCAGGGATACGTTCGGAAAGAAAAAGATTAAGGATGTGAAGTATTCTGATGTCTTATTTTTCTATACGGATTTGATTACGAACAAGGGATTGCAGGTAAATACTTTGGAGAGTATCAATACTGTATTGCGACCTACATTTGAGCTGGCAGTACGAGATGATATTATAAGAAGAAATCCTGTAAATGGAGCTTATGCCGAGGTGAAAAAAAGAAACGGTGGTGCTAGAAAGAGTCGAAGAGCACTGACAGTAGAGCAACAGAGAGAATTTATTGATTATGTTGCAAAGAATCCGTTTTTCTTCCATTGGTATCCGTTTTTTGTATTTCTGCTTGGAACTGGATGCAGAATCGGTGAGGCAATAGGCATCAGATGGGACGATGTTGATATGAAGAAACGAACAATCAATATTAACCATAGTCTTACTTGTTACACAAGATCTGACAATTCATTTAAGTGTGAGTTTCGGGTTTCAGAACCTAAAACAGAAGCAGGAATAAGGACAATTCCAATGATGGGACCGGTGTATGAAGTGCTCAAGTCTGAATATCAGCGTCAGCAGGAAGAAGGTTTTTGTGTTGCAGAGGTTGATGGAATGACAAACTTTATATTTACTAATCGGTTTGGAAATCCACATAATCCGCAGGCAGTAAATCGTGCAATCAAGAGAATCATTGATACTCACAATGCCGAAGAAGAGGTAGAGGCAAAGAAAAAGAAGAGAGAACCTATAATGTTGCCCAGGTTTTCATGTCACATTTTTAGACACACATTTGCTTCGAGGTTTTGTGAGAACGAAACCAATGTAAAAGTTATTCAAGAAGTAATGGGACATGCAGATGTCAGCACAACCATGAACATTTATGCGGAGGCAAATCCAGAGGTTACTAGAGAGGCTTTGGAGAAACTTGCCAAGAACATGGATGTATTTTAGAAACAACGATATAATATAGAAAAGAGTCCTCTGATTTGAGGACTAGGCAATTGACCAAAAAAATTTAATATGACTAATATATGACCAAAAAAGACTGCAAATTTGGTTATTTTAGTACAGCTTGCTAAAGAAAATATTGTAATGATTTAAAGAAATGTAAATCATCTTACAGCTCTTTACAGCAGGAGCGAAAAAGCTCCCGACGATGAAGTCATTAGGTTCAGACAAGAGTGCTGCAAAGGCTGAAAAGAGTACTTCTACAGAAGCAGCATCAGACGGCAATAATAATGGTTTCTTTACAGCTAATGATAAGATTGATTTTTCTAATGTTAAGGTAGAGCCATTATTTGAAGAAGCTGTTGACTTTGATACATTTTCTAAGTCAGATTTCAGGGCTGTTAAGGTTAAGGAATGTGTTGCAGTTCCTAAGTCAAAGAAGTTACTTCAGTTTACTTTAGATGATGGAACAGGCACAGACCGTACAATCCTTAGCGGAATCCATGCTTACTATGAGCCAGAAGAACTTGTTGGAAAGACACTTATCGCTATCACAAACCTCCCACCTAGAAAGATGATGGGAATAGAATCTTGTGGTATGTTACTTTCAGCAGTAAACAATCTTAAGGATTCAGAGGATGAAGAGCTTCATCTTCTTATGGATGATAACCACATTCCAGCAGGTGCGAAGCTCTATTAAGATGAGAAACTGAGCCTTGCGGCGGTGTGCGCTTGCAAACACCGACATAAGGCGAAAAACGCAAGGAGACGCCAGTCGACGTGATGTAAAGATGTACCGTTTTACCAAATAGACGGGACGTACTTCATTTGATAAAAAACTGAAAAAACAGCGATTTACATCAAACTTACATCATTTGATGCAAAATTAAGTGCAAGCAAGAAAAAATCGCATAATTTGGAACATCAGCAGGAAAACAAGCACGAGCAAAGCGAGTATTTGTTTTCACCTGATGTGACAACGACAAAATCAAGGAGTGCGAAGCACGGCAACGGCAAAGCCGTTGGATTTTGGAGTGATAAATGAGTGGGCAATTCCAATCGGGATTGCCCATTTTTAAAATGAATGGAAATGCAAATAGGAATTTATCAGAAAATGAGGAATAGTTGAAATGGAGGTGCTATAATAACATGAAGATTGAAGGGAACCAGAAAGAACTGGATGCAATGGTAGAATTTCATAAGGGAAACCGTGTCGAGGGACTGAGACTGCAAGAAGAATTTGCAGCGGAATTTCGTAAGGAATATAAAGACAAAGATCACTGTCCTTGCCTGAAAGCCTGTCGTTATCACGGAAACTGTAAGGAATGTGTAGCAATCCACAGAGCGCATCAGGAACATGTTCCTAATTGTATGCGACCATTGATTAATAAAAAATTGAAATTGATGTCAGAATTAACAGAGCATACCTTGGCAAATGAAATAGAAGCTCCACATGAGATTTTAAGAAAATAGGCAAGTCAAATTCCCGTTTATTGGGAAGTCGCAGAGAACGAAAAATCGGAAGTTTACATCGAGGTGAAAGATGTTGAATTATGTAGAATATGGAAAAGAAAACAAATATGATGATGATATATTTTTTCAAAAATACAGTCAAATGAGTCGCTCACAGCAGGGACTAGCCGGTGCAGGAGAATGGGAAACATTGAGAAAGCTGTTGCCGGATTTTAAAGATAAGCGTGTGCTTGATTTAGGATGCGGCTATGGATGGCACTGTATTTATGCGATGGAACACGGAGCGTCTTCTGTTGTAGGTGTTGATATTTCTCATAAAATGCTCGAGGTAGCCAAAGAAAAAACACATTTTCCACAGGTTGAATATAAATGCTGTGCTATAGAAGATGTGGAATTCCCAGAGGAGAGTTTTGATGTAATATTAAGTTCACTTGCGTTTCACTATGTAGCAGATTATGAGATTTTAGTAAAAAAGATATATAGAATACTGAAGTCTGGTGGTAATCTAGTTTTTACTGCCTATGGAACACAAGACTGGTATTATAACGAAAAAGGAGAAATACTGCATTTTCCGGTGGATAATTATTATTATGAGGGCAAACGAACAGCTGTGTTTTTGGGAGAAAAGGTTACAAAATTTCATAGAACACTGACCACATATCTAAATACACTGCTTTCAAATGGTTTTATAATAAATCATATTGTGGAGCCGCAGCCGCCGGAAAACATGATGGATATTCCGGGGATGCAGGATGAAATGCGCCGTCCCATGATGCTGATTGTATCGGCGAACAAAAATTGCTATACTACATAATATTGGTGCGGTTGAAGCACAAAAAAAATACGGTTCTATTGATGGTGTCTATCAAGAAAAGGAAGGACCAGAAGTAGCGAAAGAAATATTAAAAAAGGTAGGCTATAACAAAAATATTGATAGAATATGCTTTATAATAGGCAACCATCATACTCCATCTAAAATTGATGGACTTGATTTTCAAATACAATGGGAAGCTGATTTGCTTGAAAATTTAACGGTTATGGATAAAGAAAAAGAACAGGAAAAATTCCCATTATGACCATGGGACCGATCTGTATTGCACCGGAGCTTAAAAGGAAGGGGTATGGAAAGATTTTACTGGATTATTCTCTGGAAAAAGCGGATTTAAACAGGCAAGCGAAAAGGAAGCAGAGGCATTTGATAGAGAGTTCCTGTATATGGAGAAGAAAAAACTTCCGGGACAGATTTTCTAAAATGTAGCAATCTTCATCAAATCTTTATTTTTCCCTGATAGATTATATTTCAGTAAGAAATGAAATATAGAAGGAAGGATAGTAAAGATGGAAATGA
>OLYY01000665.1_pt1 | contig 13948 bp, 9 predicted proteins | sample 1673561 | NCBI WGS metagenome assembly OLYY01 (sample SAMEA103958115, study PRJEB25191) | human gut metagenome | biome: human-associated habitat [ENVO:00009003]; feature: intestine environment [ENVO:2100002]; material: feces | place: Germany | collected 2013/2015
GGTCGGCGACGAAGTTCTTCGTCGGGAACGAATCGACCGGGGGCTTCCGTCCAACCCGGTCAAGGTAACGCTGACCGCTTCGTGCCGGCTCTCGCCGGAGGCCAATTTCTTCACCCGGGGAGATCAGGAAAAGATCGTCTTCACCACCTGCCCCGATCCCGGTCCCCTGCGGCAGGTGGCGACAGTGATTCCCGCCGCAGAGATCACGGCTGCTCTGATCGTTACCGAACTCGAAAAACGGGGACTTCGCTCCCTGCTGGTCGAAGGAGGAGCTGCGACGCTCCGGATGTTCTTCGCCGAAAATCTGGTCGATACCTTCCGGCTGGCTGTCAATCCGGCCGTAAAAGTGGGGGATCCCCGGGCACCCCGTTTGGAGATCGGTTCCGGTTATCTGCAAACGCCTCATTCGACCGAATCGTTGGGAGGAATGCGGGTCACGACCTATGCGATCAAGCCCGACCGGACCGCCGAAGACCGCCGCTACCTGCAAATGGCGATCGACGAAAGCCGCAAATGTACGCCCTCGACCTCTTCCTATTGTGTAGGTGCAGTGATTGTAACGACTAACCGAAAGATATTTACGGGTTACACTCACGAAACTTCTCCGACCCACCACGCTGAACAGGAAGCGATTCTGAAAGCGCTTGCAGCGGGTGTCGAATTGCGGGGGGCGACCATCTATTCTTCGATGGAACCGTGCTCCGAACGAAAAAGTGAACCGGAAAGTTGCTCGGAATTGATAATTCGGCACGAATTTCGCCGGGTAGTTTTTGCTCTATATGAGCCGGACTGTTTCGTTTGTTGCCAGGGCGCCCTGAACCTCCGTCGCCACGGGATCGAAGTCAGCGTCGATGAGACGCTGTCCGGTCAGGTCCGAGCGATAAACGCACATATCGGACATTGAGGAGCATGGTTATTTTTTGTTCTGTTTTACGCCGAATATTGGCCTAAACAGCCACAACAAATTATACGTACGAATATTCGCACTATCTTCGCATAAAAATTTAGAAGACCATTTTATGAACCGTGTAATCGTTTCATTTTTCGCTCTGTTAGCTGCCGCACCTCTGGCGGCTCAGGAGCAAACGCCCCGGGTACTTTCCCTGGATGAAGCCCTGGAGATCACCCTCTCCGGAAGTCCGGTCATCGAAGCCTCGCGTTACGAAGAAAAAGCCGCCCAGCAGGAACGGCGGGCAGCGATCGGCTTGCGTATGCCGCAAATCAGCGTAGGCGGAGCCTACACCTATTTGGGCAAGGACATCGGATTCGACTTCAACGATTTGAAAGGGCCTGTCGGAAACATCACCCACGACATTCTCGGCAGCGGGCTGATCCCGACCGAATTGATCCCCCAGATTCAGCAACTTCTCACCCCGGTCATGGGAGCGGATTGGTTCCTGACATTGCAGGACCGCAGTCTCGGATTCGTCGGAGGGCAGGTAACCCTGCCGATCTATATGGGCGGCAAGATCAACACGGCCAACCGTGCCGCGAAAATCAACGAAAAGACTGCAGTCGAGCAGGGAAACCAAAACCGCAACGCGCTGGTTTCGGAGCTCGTGGAGCGATACTACGGTCTGGCGCTGGCCCGACAGGTCGTCGAAGTACGCCAGCAGGTAGTGGATGGAGTAGGCCAACATCTGAAGGATGCGATCGCCCTCGAACAGAACGGTATGATCCCCCACAGCGAACGTCTTTACGTCGAATTCAAGATGGCCGAGGCGGAGCGGGAGCTTCAAAACGCCCGGTTGCAGGTCGAAACCATCGCCAGTGCACTGAATAATACGCTCGGACAGCAGGCAGAGGTTCTGCCCGTAACGACGATGTTCGTACTCGGCAACCTGGAAGACGTAGCCTATTACAAAGACCTGGCGGCCAAGTTCAATCCGCTGCTCAGCCAGGTAGCCCTCAAGCGCCAGTTGGCCAAGGAAGGAGTTCGGTTGCAACGGGCCAATTTCCTGCCGCAGGTCGCGGCGATGGGCGGAGCCTCGTTCTACAACTACCAGGTAACTAAAATAATGCCCCGCTGGGCAGTAGGTGTCGGCGTTAATCTCAAGATTTTCGACGGCCTGAACCGCGAATACAAATATTCGGCGGCAAAACAGACGGTCAAGCAAGTGGAAGTGCTGGAAATGAAAGCCGGCAAGGACATTGCAGTACTGATCGAAAAACTCTACAACCAAATGAACAACTATGCCAACCAGATGAAGTCGATCGACGCTTCGCTCGCATTTGCGGAGGAGTATCTCAAAGCCAAGAATGCGGCATTCCTGGAAGGTATGAGTTCCTCCTCCGACCTGGTGGATGCCGAACTGAATCTCGCCAAGGTGCGCACCGAGCGTATGCAGACCGCCTACAATTACGATGTCGCACTGGCCAAGTTGCTCGAAGCCGCCGGCATCAGCGATGAGTTCATCAGCTACCTGCACCGTACCGACGCCCGTCCCATTCATTTCGACAAAGAGTAAATATAGATAATCCCATGAAAAAAAGTACCATTGTCACGATCATTCTGATTGCCGCCGCTGTCGTGCTGGGCGTCATCTTCATCAGTTGGTATTTACGCAAGGCCACGCCCCTGTACATCCAGGGAACGGTGGAATGTACTACATACAAAGCTTCGTCGAAAGTTCCCGGCCGTATCGAGGAGATGAAAGTAGAGGAGGGACAGCACGTCACCAAGGGCGAACTGCTCTACACGCTCTCGACCCCCGAACTGAATGCCAAGTTGCAACAGGCCGAAGCCGTGAAGAGCGCCGCATCGGCCATGGACCAAAAAGCCCTCACCGGCGCCCGTATCCAACAGAAGGAAGCCGCACTGAATCTCTGGGAAAAAGCCCAGGCAGGACTGTTGTTGGCCCAGAAAACCTTCGACCGCGTGAACAACCTCTATGAACAAGGCGTCGTTCCGGCCCAGAAGCTGGATGAAGCCCGCGCCAACCTGCAGGCGATGCAGGCGACCGAGCGTGCGGCCAAAGCGCAATGCGAACTGGTATTCGACGGAGCCAGCAAGGAGGAGAAAGAGGCGGCAGCCGCCCAGGTACGGCAGGCCGAAGGCGCCGTTTCGGAAGTGGAGTCCTATCTTTCGGATGCCTTGGTTTACGCCCCTGTAACGGGCGAGGTTTCGACGATCATCGCCGAAGCCGGCGAACTGGTCGGAACGGGTTATCCCGTAGTGGCGATTCTCGATATGAGCGACGTATGGGTGACCTTCAACATCAAGGAGGATCTGATGCCCGACATCCATATCGGAACCCGTATGACAGGCTATATCCCGGCCTTGGACCGCAGCGTGGAGTTCGAGGTGACCTATATCGCTGTGCAGGCCGATTTCGCCACCTGGTCCGCAACACGCACGCAGGGCGGCTTCGACATCCGCACCTTTGCCGTCAAAGCCAAACCCACGCAAGACGTGGAATACATCCGGCCGGGTATGAGCGTACTGGTGAACTGGAAAGACATCGCCAAATAATTCAGAAAGGGTAGCGTATGCCGGGCTTTTTCAGCAATACGCTCGCCGTCCTGCGGCGGGAGATCCACCGGGTCGCACGTCAGCCGATGTATTGGCTGCTGACGGTGATTCTGCCGATCGTCGCGTTCGCATTCTTCGCGGTGTTGTTATACAAGGGAGTGGCACGCGACATTCCGATCGCCGTCGTGGACCAGGACAACAGCACCCTCTCCCGCAAAGTGACGCAGATGATCGACGCGACGCCTACGGCTTGGGTCGCTTACGGCGTACAGGGAATGGAAGAGGCCGAACGACTGATGCTTCAGGGCAAGGTCATGGGAATCGTTCTGATTCCCGATTTCTTCGAAAAGAACATTCTCAACAACAGCCAGACCCATCTGGAAAGCTACCTGACCGGCACGAACATTACGGTAAACGGTCTGCTGGCAAAGGATTTGCAAACGACTGTCACCACTTTTACCGCCGGTATCCAGCTGCAACTGCTGATGAAACAAGGGCTGACCGAAAAACAGGCTATGGCGCAACTGATGCCCGTACGGTTCGACAAACATGTGCTATTCAACCCGCATATCAACTACGGCTATTACCTTTCGCCGAGTTTTATGCCGATGATGCTTCTGATCTTCACGATCATGGCGACGATTTTCGTCATCGGAACCGAACTCAAGAACGGCACGGCCAGGGAGTGGTACGACACGGCCGGAGGCTCGGTCTTCGCGGCCTACGCGGGCAAAATCCTGCCGATTACGGTCATTATGTTCCTGATGTCGGAATTGATGCTCCTGGTCATCTTCAAGGTGGTCGGCGTACCGCTGAACGGCAGCCTGACGGTCATCACCATCAGCAATCTGCTCTTCATCCTGAGTTACCAGTCCCTCGGTGCGATGATCGTCACCGTGTTGAGCAATTTGCGCCTGTCGCTTTCGATCGGCGGCGGTTACTCGGTACTGGCCTTCACGTTTTCGGGCCTTACGTTCCCGATTATGGCTATGAGCAAACCCATGCAATGGTTCTGCTGCATCTTTCCGTTCACATTCTACACCGACATCATGGTCGATCAGGCCCTGCGCGGTGCTCCGGCGATATACTCGTTGCCCGACATGGGCATCATCGCCCTGTTCATCATTCTTCCGCTGCTGTGTCTGCCGCGCCTGCGCACCATCTGCACGAATAAAAAATACTGGGGGAGATTATAGCGATGAGTCGATTTACCAAACAGATAACCTCTTACTGGCAGCAGTTCCGCACCGTCGTCCGCAACGAATACGGCTCGATCTTCACGGATGCCGGCGTGATTCTCGTGCTGGTGCTCGCCCTGCTGATCTATTCCACGCTCTATTCGCTGGCTTACGGGACGCAGGTACTTCGTAACGTGCCGATCGGAGTAATCGACATGAGCAACACTTCGACCAGCCGTCAGTTGATCAATACCTTCAATGCCGGACCGAACGTCTATGTGGCCTACGAACCCGGCGACATGGACGAGGCCAAACACCTTTTCTACGACCGGGAGATATACGGCGTGGTTTACATCCCCTCCGATTACGAGGAAAAACTGCTCGGCGGACAGCAGGCGGTCGTTTCGCTCTATGTCGATGCCAGCTATTTTCTGATGTACCGCCAGGCGTTCCAGGAGCTCGTGTCGGGCATCGGCACCACAGGAGCTATGGTGGAATTCCAGCGGTTGATCGCAAAAGGAGCCAACATCCCGCAGGCTACGGCCACGACGCAACCCGTGATTTACCAAAGCCACAATTTGTTCAATCCCTATCTGGGATACGGATCGTTCGTGATGCCGGCTATCATCATGGTCATCATCCAACAGACGATGCTGATCGGTATCGGTATGATCGGAGGCACCTGGAGCGAATTCGGACTTTACAAGAAACTCATTCCTCCGGGACGCCGGAGAATGTCCACGCTGCCCGTCGTGGCAGGCAAAGCGTTCGTTTATGCGTCGATCTACGCCGTCACCCTGTTTTATATTTTGGGACTGCACTACAAATTGTTTCATTTCCCGACCAACGGTCACACGGCGGACATCATCGCCTTTCTCATCCCGTATCTGCTGTCCTGTATTTTCCTGGGCATCGCCGTCTCGACGCTGTTCCAGCGACGCGAACAGTCGATCATGCTGTTACTCTGGTGTTCGATCCCGGCTCTGATGCTCAGCGGAGCTTCCGTACCCCGCGAAGCGATGCCCGAATGGCTCTACCGGTTCGGCCAGATTCTGCCGAGCAGCAGCGGGGTAGAAGGGTTCATCCGGCTCCAAAGTATGGGGGCTTCGTTCAGCGACGTGTTGCACGAGGTACGTATCCTGTGGATTCTCACGATAGTTTACGGCGGATTCGCTGCTGTCGGCATACACCTCCGCCTCAAGAAGGCCGCAGGTAAATAACCCGATTAAAATATGAGCTTCTCCGAAACTATGGAACGACTTGCTTTTACCCTTTTTGCCGTATTTGCAGCAGTAACGCTTTGCAGCGCTCAAAATCCGAATGAAACGCGCGTTGTCAAAGACGCTTCCGGACGTGTGAAGTACACCGTTCAAAAAACGGGAGATCGGGAAATAATCAAGGATTCAAAAGGGAAGGTCGTAGGCTCAACACACCAAACGAAGGATCGTAAATACCACTACAATTCAAACGGCACGTCGGCAGGCTCCGAAACCAAACGAAATCAGAATGGAACACGTGTCATCAAAGACGCTTCCGGACGAGTGAAGTACACGGTGCGCGAGAACGGGCAGCAGGAAGTGATAAAGGATTCCAAAGGACATATCGCAGGTACGACACGTACAACGAAAGACCGTAAATATTACTACGATTCAAACGGCTCGTCGGCAGGCTCCGAAACCAGATGGTAACCGACATGCAGACAGCGGGAAAGCCATCATACGGCAAGTCCTGAATCGAACGACCGGAAGTGAATGGCTCCGGGAGTATCGTCCTTCCCCAAAAAGGTTGTGGTGACTCGGGCAGGCATATTCCGCAACGTTATGGGCCTGATCGCAAAGGTGCTGAAACAAAAAGAGAGAGGTCGATACCCCTCTCTTTTATGTTTCAATAATCATATCGTATATTCCTCGACCAAACCGGGGCGCATATCGCTTTACCGGTGCGGCGGACGGAACCCGCCTCCGGGAGCGGTGCTGCGTCCCATACCGACGGCTCCCGACGGGCGGTCCGAAACGCCTTGATAATCCTTGATGTTCTTCGAACCCTTCTTGCCGAAGAACCGCAGGTTATAGACGAACTGCACACAGTAATAACGTCCCACTACGCTGTTCCAAGAATTTTGTGTCCAACCCGAACCGGTCGTGCGCACGAACGCTTTATTCTGATTGAAAATGTCGTTTACGCCGATGTTGATTTCCCCCAGCTGGTTGCGAAAGACCTTCTTGCCCACGAACAGGTTGCAGAGCAGATAGCTGTCGTCGTAATCGTTCGTGAAACCCAGATACTGGATATAAGAAGCGCTGCCCGAGAGGGAGAATCCCCGGCCGAAGATGAACTTGAACGACGCCGCAGCCTGATGGTTGAAATAACGGTTCTTTCCTCCGGTAGCGGCGAGGGAATTGACGGCTTCGTTGTACGTGCCGTCCCACGAAAGGGTGAAGTCCACATTCTCGGAGATGTTGCTGCCCAACACTACGCCCGCTTCGTAACCGAGGTTGCCCGTGTTGTTCCGCTCGCCGTCCACGAGGCTCGGAATACGCGAATAGCTTACGCCGCCCCGCAGATTCAGGTTACTCTTGATGAAATTCACCGGAAACCCGTAACTCGCCCGTGCCCGCACATCCCAGTAGCCGTCCATATTCGTCCATTCGGTGAACTGCAACGGACGGTAAACCGTATTGTCGATCTCCAAAGTAGGACGGTAGCGGGTGCTGGTCGTAATATAGTCCTGGGTCGTTTCGGCCCGGAACATCAGCATAAAAGTACGGCCCTTCTCCGCATTGGAATTGACGTAGTGCATACTCAAATTATGGCTGTACGAAGGCCGTAAGTCGGGATTACCCCGCGTGATGTATTGCGCATCCGATACGTCATAGACATTTTGCAACTGGGTAACCTCCGGGTTGTCCGTATAGGAGCGCAGGAACATTCGCAGCGTATTCTCCCGGTTCAGGTTGAACTGTCCCACCATAAAATAGGTCACATTGTTGTAGGCGTGCTTGATCTCTTCGGAGCCGGTACGGATCACCTCACCCGAAAGGCTCGAACGCTGATAATAGACGTTCGCAGCGAAAGTATTGCGGTCCTTGGAGTAGTTGAAGCCGGGGCCGAGAGAGTGCACCGTATAGCTGCTCTTGTAAGCGTTCGACAGCAAGGGATCGGGAAGCAATCCCGTAATACCGTAATCCTCGCCGGTCCGGTAGGTTTTCTTGTCGCTCTGCTGGTAATTGTACGACGTCCGATACCCGAGGCTCACCTGCGAATATTTGGATACGGGCTCCGTATAGGTCAGGCGGCCGTTCAGCCGGTAACGGTACGAAGGATTCATCATGCGCTGGTAGATCAGCTTTTTCAGATCGTTCTCGTCCGGATCGGGATCGAGGTCGGGGTAATCCTCGTAAATACCGAAATCGTTGGTATGGGAGTTTTGCTTATTCTGGGAATCGAAATAGTTGAAAAAGCCGTCCACCGTGAGCGTACGTCCCGGCTTGCCCAGCCGCACGCGGTAAATGGCCGAAGTATTGACGCTGTAACCGTTTCGGAAGGCATCCTCGAAATTGTCGATGACGCTGTAGCCGCTTTCGCCGAACTGTCGTCCGTAAGTCGTACTGAACGGATCGTTCGACTGGAAACTCAAGCCCGGGCGGATCATCAGCGACTGGTTGTCGGCGATTTTCCACTCGATGCGGGCATTCAGGCGGTTGTTGAAATTCTGCGTCCGGGAATAACCGTCGGTGAAAAGCGTATCGATCGGCGCCGGATCCTCGTACCAGCGCTCGGTACGCGCCCGATTGACCGTACGGGTTCCGTTGAAGAAGTAGCTGCCCTGGAAAGTCACCTGATCCCGGCTGCCCCAGGTATCCGAATAATTGACGCCTACTGCGTTTACCGAAGCCACACCGTCCTGGTGACGAACCATATATTGCCCCACGCCACGGCCGAAACGACCGCCTCCGCCTCCGGAATTACCGGTAACACCCAGAATATCCTCGAACGAAAAGTTCTGCTGATTGACGTTGTTAAAAAGACCGATCAGCGACAGACGGCTGGAGCCGCTGAAAAAATTGACGTTGCCGCCGACCATATACTTGTTTTTGGCTTCGGTTTCCGTATCGGCATCGTAACCGTACCCGGCATATGCCTTACCGAATATGCCCTGACGCATATTTTCGCGTGTGACGATGTTGATCGCCTTATAGCTTTCGCCGTCGTCCATACCCGAAAACTCGGCCTGGTCGCTCAACTTGTTGTAAACCTCGATCCGTTCGACCGCTTCGGCCGGCAGCGACTTGATCGCCGATGTCACGTCCTCGCCGAAAAACTCCTTGCCATCGACGAATACTTTCTGGATCGTTTCGCCCTGCGCCTCGACAGCGCCGTTATTGACCGTAATGCCGGGCATCTTCTTCAACAGCCCCTCGACGTCGGCATCGGCAGTCACCTTGAACGCATTGGCATTATAGCTTACCGTATCGCCCTTTTGAGAAGTGCGGAGTGCCTGCACCTCCTTCACTACGGTCTCGATGGCGATGGCCGCCTCCCGCAGTGCGATCTTTCCCAGGTTTTCGGACGGCTGCGTCACCCGAAACTCCTTTTCGGCCTTTTCATATCCCATGAAAGTCACGGCCAGGGTATATGAACCATAAGCGAGGCCGCGCACTTGCAATGCGCCTTTGTAACCCGATGTATAATATTTCTTCTGATCGGGGTGGGCTTTGGGTACGATTTCTATCACGGCACCCGGTACCTCTTCTCCCGTTTCGGCATCTACCACGGTGAGCGTAATCACACCGCTCTGGGCCTGCGCCCGAGCCAAACCTATCGTACACAAAAATACAAGTAAACAAATTGCTCTAATCATCTCCCATCATTGTCGTCACACGGCAAATATACGATAAAAATCGACTTTTTTCACTGTCCGGAACATGAAAAAAGGATGAAACAGGTCGGCCTGTTTCATCCCTATAAACGGAAATATCGGCGAATTATTTCGACTTTCTGCCTACTTTTTATCCACACACGGAGCACCGTTACAGGGTCTGCGGTGATGTCCGGGATTCGCATCGCCTTTTCGACATGCCGGTCCGGCGCAATCGACCTTTCGGTCGAGACACTGTCGGCATTCGATCCATTGGGCATACTGTTCGGGCGTCAGAACCGCCTTCATCCGGCCGGCCATCTGTTCACGCTGCTGTGCCATCGCTTCACGCGATTTTTCAGCCATCTCCCGGCGTTCGGCCCGGTGCTCCCTCATGGCTTGAGCCTGTTCCAGGCAAATAGGGTAAACCTGTTTTACCTGTTCGTCAGAGAGCGACAGGTTTTCTTTCATCCGATCGGTCATCTTTTTCGCAACCTGCTCCGTAGTAAGTTCTTTGTGTTCGGCACGACGATTATGGTGTCCCTTCTGGGCCCATACCGTACCCGTTGCCAGCACCAGCGCTGCCAGTACGACGATCAAGAATTTCGCTTTCATATCAACTACCATTTTAATTGTTATCGGTCTTTATAACCGAATGTACTCTTGCAAACCAAGCGCCAATCTCTTCCGACAAATGGAAAAAACGACTTATTCCTCCTTAAACCACGAAGCATACAGGCTGTACGCAGTACGATCTCGTCCCGTTGTTCCGGGGTTATTTCCTTGACTTTTTTAGCCGGAATACCCGCATAGACCGAATTGGGTTCGAGCTTGCTGCCTGAAAGCACCAGTGCGTTGGCCGCTACGATGCACCCGGACGCTACTACGGCATTGTCCAACACCGTGGCGCCCATACCGATCAGGCAGTTGTCTTCGATGATCGCGCCGTGAATTACGGCGTTATGTCCCACCGACACGTCGTTGCCGATATGGGTCTGCGACGGGTGCTTCGAGCCGTCGAACAGGGTGTGGATCACCACGCCGTCCTGGATGTTCGTCCGATCGCCGATGGTGATCGTGTTCACATCGCCGCGTAACACGGCGTTGTACCAGATCGAACAGTCGCGGCCCACCGTCACGTCGCCGACAAGCACGGCGGTTTCCGCCAAAAACGTATTTTCACCCACCTGCGGGGTATGCCCCCGCACCTCTCTGATATATGCCATAATTCGATATGTATTAGTTGGTTCTTACTCTTTTTCAGCCGCCGCATGCTTGGCTTGCTGCCACAACTCTTCCATCCGGTCGAGGGACAGCTCGTGCAGGGTATGCCCCTCGGCCGAAGCGCATTCTTCCATATAATTAAACCGATTCATGAACTTTTTATTGCTTCGCTCGAGCGCGGATTCAGGATCGATTCCGTACAGGCGGCAGGCATTCACCAGAGCGAACAGCAGGTCGCCGAACTCCTCCTCCATCGCCGTACGGTCGCCGGATGTCATTTCGGCTTCGACTTCGGCGGCTTCCTCCTTCACCTTGGCCCAAACATCCTCTTTTTTCTCCCAGTCGAAACCCGTCGCCGCCGCTTTCTCACCGATGCGGTAGGCCTTCACCAGCGCAGGCAGGCTCACGGGAACACCACCCAGCGTACCGCTTCGGCGGTTTTTCTTACGCAGTTTCAATGCCTCCCAGTTGGCCTTGACCTCTTCCGGAGTATCGGCATGCACCTCCCCGTAAATGTGAGGATGGCGATAAACCAGCTTGTCGCACAAAGCGTTCACTACGTCGGCATAGTCGAACGCTCCGGCCTCCTCGCCCAACTTGGCGTAGAAAACCACGTGCAGCAGCAAGTCGCCCGCCTCTTCCTTGATACCGTCGAGATCCTTGTTCAGGATGGCGTCGGCCAGCTCGTACGTCTCCTCGATCGTGTTGTTTCGGAGTGTTTCGAAGGTCTGTTTGCGATCCCAGGGACACTGTTCGCGCAGCGTATCCATAATTTCCAACAGGCGGGCCGTCGCCTTCAGTTTGTCTTGTTTCATCGTATTGTTTCTGTATTTTGACCGATAACGAAGCGAATATCCGCAATCCAAGCGAACACCTTTTTTCCATATCTTTATGATCGGATAACAGTCCGAATTCGCCCGAGGCGATCCGAGCCACAGCCGATTTTGTGCAAAGATAGTGAAAGCCGAGAGAAAATGGGAGCTTGTTCCCATTTTTCCGAGACGCATCCTATCTAAGACTATGTCAAAGATAGTGAAAGATGAGAGCAATCGTGCGGACTCGTGCCGAATCATTGTTTTTTGATTGCGAAATTCTTAAAAAAGATCGCGCCTTTCGGAAAAAACCTTAACTTTGTTAAAGTACCTCGCACCGGCGAAACGACACTTTTATTCGCTTGGCAGCTCATAGGCTGCCGAACGGCAAGAGATCGTTTTCGATAATTTTTCGGTTGCTACGAATGGAGCCAAAAGATTTATGTTATGAAAAAAATCGTCGTATTCCTGCTGCTTGTTTCAAGTCTTTTCCCTTCGGGCTGCACCCGGCCGAAACAGTACGCCGACTATTCGCGGCACTCGTGTTTCGACCGTACGGAGATCGACAGCGCTACGCTGCGAAACCTCGAAGTATTGGGCCGTGTGTGGGGGTTCGTGAAATATCACCATCCGGCATTTTCGGACGACCGGTACGACTTGGATTTCGAACTTTTCGAGTTGCTGCCTCTGGTCGCCGATACCGCTCCTGCCGCTCGCAATGAGATATTGGCCCAGTGGATCGACGGCTTCGGCAGGTACAAAACAGCATCCGAAAAATACGAGAAGATACTGGCGTCGGATTCGGTTTTTGAACACCGCACCGACATCGGATGGATTCGGGATACGGCAACGCTCGGCCGCGAGCTTTCGGAGCGTCTGGTCCGGCTGCGTTCTGCCGACCGAACCGCAGGGAACCGTTACGTGTCGCAAACGTATTACGAAACCTATGACCAATGGTCCCCCAATCCCTGTTTCGACGGAGAAAAACCCTATTACGACTTGTCGAATCCCGACTACGGCTATCGCCTGCTCACGGTATTCCGTTTCTGGAACATGGTCGAATATTTCTTTCCAAGTAAATACTTGACCGACAAGGACTGGAACGATGTTCTTCCCGAATATATCCGGCGTATGGCACACCCGACGGGCAGTTACCTGCGGGAAACGCGACGGATGATCGCGGAACTCGACGACAACCACGCACAATACGGCGGAGGAATCTTCGAATTGTTCGGCCGTTATCGAGTCCCTCTCAACACAGGCTTCGTCGAAGGGCGGCTCATCGTCGTAACGCCCGATACCGTCCCGGTGAAGAGCGAGCGGAAAGCCCCCTTTCAGGTGGGGGACGAAATCGTCGCTGTCGAAGATAAACCGGTCGAATATTACATGGCACAAACCAGGGAATTCATTTCCTGCTCCAACGAGAACGACGTGCTGGCAGCTACGGCCGATCAAATTCTGCGCACTAAAGAGAATCGGCCGCTATCGATCCGCTACCGCCGTGACGGAGTGACGAGGGACACATTGGCCGACGTAACAAAGATGCCAGGACATTTCAGTTGGAATTACCTTTGGAAATACCACAGGACATTCTCGATGCTCGAAGATTCGATCGGATATATCTGTCCGGACAAACTCTCGAAAGAGGAGATACCGGAGATCTCAAACGGCCTGAAAAAAACCAGAGGGTTGATTATCGATTTACGCTATTATCCTTCACAAGATTTCGTGGATTTTATTTTTAAATACATACTTCCGAACAGTACTATAAAAGTAGCACAATATACATATCCGTTACTTACTTTGCCGGGTGTATTTGTTGTGGGAAATCAGACATATCGGGTTTCTGATAACGATAAATACAATGCTCCGATCGTAGTCTTAGTCAATGAGGGAAATCAAAGTGCTGCTGAAACATCCGTACAAGTAATTCAATGCAATCCTAACACCCAAACCATCGGTTCTCAAAGCGCCGGAGCCAACGGCAATATCAGCAAATTTACGTTACCTCGGGGAATACTCGGCGCATTTTCCGGGTTAGGGTGGTATTATCCCGACGGATGGGTGGTGAATCGGCAGGGCGTGAAGATCGACCACGAAATACGGCCGACCCTCGAAGGTATCCGGGATGGACGGGACGAAATGTTGGAGGCAGCACTGAGCCTAATCGAAGAGAAGACCGAAGAAGAGTAGGCAGAGCCGGACACAGGATGCGAAACGGCGCTGCGGGTATTCAATCCGCAGCGCCGTTTTGAAATATTCGTCCCCGTTCCGCCCGAACTTCGGAAATTACTCCACCGGTTCGTAATCGATCGAGGAGTCCTGGTCCGTACGTTCGATCTTCATGATTACCGGGCGGAGTCCGTCGTTGCAGGAACAGATCGCCACGCCTTCCTTCGTGATC
>OLYY01000674.1_pt1 | contig 13874 bp, 9 predicted proteins | sample 1673561 | NCBI WGS metagenome assembly OLYY01 (sample SAMEA103958115, study PRJEB25191) | human gut metagenome | biome: human-associated habitat [ENVO:00009003]; feature: intestine environment [ENVO:2100002]; material: feces | place: Germany | collected 2013/2015
TCTCGGTCGGGATATATGTGTACCTCGGTCGGGATATGTGTGTACCTCGGTCGGGGGACGTGTGTACCTCGGTCGGAGTACGATGACCATCAAGCTTCTTTGACACGACGTTTTCAACGTTTTGACGGAACATCTATAACATGTTCGCGAAACTTTTATAACGTGTCCGCAAAACTTTCAACGTTTTGTTGCATCAACGTTTTACCTCAAACTGTGCCTTGAGATGTATGTCGGCAGATGATGAACCGACAAGCACATCGAAGAAGCCCGGCTCAACCACACGCTTCATGTCTTGGTCGATAAGCGACAACTCTTTGAAGCCAAGGGTAAACTCAACACGCTCACTCTCACCTGCATCGAGACACACCTTCTTGAAAGCACGGAGCTGGAGAGGCGGCTGCGACACCGTGGCAGCACGGTCGGAGAGATAAAGCTGCACCACCTCGTCACCACTGCGCTCGCCTGTGTTCTTAACGGTGAGCGACACGCGCACAGAGTCGGAAGAAGCGGTGAGCGGCGTAACGGTGAGGTCAGAATAAGCAAACCGGGTGTAGCTCAAACCGTAGCCGAAGGGATAGAGGGGCGTGCCCTTCTCGTCCATATAGTCGCGCTTTATGTTCTGGCTATAATAAACAGGGAGCTGTCCCACGCTGCGCGGTATACTCACCGGCAACTTGCCCGACGGGTTGACATCGCCAAACAAAATTGACGCTATGGCCTTGCCGCCCTGTTCGCCAGGATACCATGCCGTGAGCAGAGCGTTAGCCACCTCAGAGGCGCGGTTCATGAGCAGCGGACGCCCCTCAATGTAGACGATAACCAACGGCTTGCCCGTCTTGGCAACAGCCTCGATGAGCTGTTCCTGCTTGCCGAGCAACGAGAGCGTGGCACGGTCGAAACCCTCGCCACACTCCATGTCAGAGAGCGTCTTGCTCTCGTCAACGGTGGCGGCACCTGTGGCAATATACTTGGTCTTAAAATCGCGAGCACTCGATCCACCAACCACGAGCACCACAGCATCGGCACCTTCGGCGGCACGCACGGCGGCGGCGATGTCGGCAGTGGTGGTGTCACGGACAGCGCAGCCACGCTCATAGACAACCTCCATGTCGCTGCCCACCATGGCACGAACGCCATCGAGCACCGTACTGATCTCCTCACGGGCCTGCGGAGCGGTGTAGTCGCCAAGCTGGTTGTAAGGCATGTCGGCGTTAGGACCAATCACGGCGATACGCTTCATTGAGCGGCTCAAGGGCAGCACGCCATCGTTCTTCAGCAGCACGGTACCCTCAGCAGCAACCCTCTGTGCCAACAGCTTATGCTCTGCCGAACGGCACACCTCACGGGCACGCTTGGGCTGAACATAAGGATTGTCGAAGAGGCCGAGGTTAAACTTCATGGTCAGCACATTGGCCACAGCGCGGTCGATGTCGGCCATTGTTACAAGACCCTCGTCGAGCGCCTTCTTCAGGTTGTTGCCGAAAGCCCCACCACCGAGATCCATGTCGAGACCAGCCTTCAGAGCAAGCACAGCCGCCTCCTTGTTGTTGGCAGCAGCACCCATGCCGGCAATGCCTTCGACCGACAACAGGTCGCTGTAGACAAAGCCCTTGAAGCCCCACTCGCCACGCAACATGTCGGTGAGCAAGTGGCGGTTTGAGGTACAGGGCACACCGTCAATGCTGTTGTAAGAGGTCATGACCGTTCCTGCTCCAGCCTTTACCGCCGTCTCAAAAGGCAGCAGCAACTGTGAGCGCAACAGACGTTCACCTCCATAAACCGGTCCACCGTTGTGGCCGCCCTCGGGCACACCGTAGGCAGCAAGGTGTTTCAGCGTGCAGATGACATGTTTCTTGTCGGCAGAGTTGTCGCCCTGCATGCCGCGCACCACGGCTGTGCCAAGCACCGATGTGAGCCATGGATCTTCGCCGAAGGTCTCCTCCATGCGCGACCAGCGAGGCTCACGAGCCACGTCGAGCACAGGTCCGTAGCCAATGTTTGATCCCTGTGCAGCTGCTTCAAGACCAATGGCCGAGCCCATGTCGTAAAGCAATGACGGGTTCCATGTAGAAGCCGCGTTGAGCGATGTGGGGAAGACCGTTGTGCCGATGGCCATGTGGCCGTGCGGACACTCCTCGGCAAAGAGGATAGGTATGCCGAGGCGCGTCTTCTCCACCGCATAACGTTGAAGGGCGTTGAGGGCCTTTGCCGAGAGTTCGGGGTTCAGGCCTGTCTCAAGCGTCTTCTGTGTCCATGGGTCGGCACGCAGCACAGCCCAGAACGAGCCTATGGGCGCGGCATCCATCTTCTTCTTGAAGAGCTCTGACGGCTCCACGCTGTTCTTTCCTGTCTTGGTGTACATCTCCCAGCCCAGCGGACAGACAAGCTGACCGATCTTCTCCTCCACCGTCATGCGGCTGATTAGGTCGGCCACACGCGCCTCGGTGGGTTGCGCGGCTTGCTTATAGACGGGCAGCGAAGCCTGCTTACGGTCTGCCTTGGCGGCTGACTTTTTCTGCGCCATAACGGGCACGGTGAGCAAAAGGGCAAAGCCTAACGTAATGTGTTTAATGTTCATAGAAAATATTTTTTTAATGTTTGATTTCTTTATCGTTTCGTTGCAGTCCACTAAAACACCGAGTAATCTTAGAAACAACTAAAATACACTTACTTACAAAGTTATAGGACACACCGATATAGTTTGTATCTTTGTTATTTAATGTTGTTAGTTATAGCGTTTAATGTTATTACTGCGTCCATTTCTTTTTCCGCAGTTTATATCTGTCGGCATCTATGCCACTGTAGATTTTGTTCAAGCCCCAACTGGGCTATCTCCACAGACCTAAGCAATCAAATCCATCTTTTTCGCAGTAGATTTTTGTTTGATGCAAAGGTAAAATATTTTTTTTAAAACACGAATGGTTTTTATTAAGAAAATTTTGCACGGTCTTTATTGACGTATATCAAGAAATGAACGATTACGCAAAAACATTTTTCAATTTGTCAACAAATAAACTCATTTAACCCAAATCGGTCGTTAGGGCTTGCTTGGATTTTGGATTTTTAGAAGAATGGATTTTGTTTGGCTTTTAATGAGTAATAGCGAGCTATTGCGAATTAAAAACAAGCAAAAGACAACTTATAAAAAACAAAAGACTGCAAGCAGTTATAAAATAATACAGAAAACGGCCTAACGACCGATTTGGGGTTAATTTATACAAATACAAAAAAACGAAACAAAACCGAAACAACAAGTTTTTCATCTTCAAATGTTAAAAAAAGAGACACATGGTTGAAACCCATGTGCCTCCGAAAAATAAAATTTCTTAATATCAAATCCCTACCCTGCCACAAACTTGAAGATGAAGACAACGGCGAGCACCAGCAGGGTGATGCTAATGTCCTTAAACTTGAAGCAGCAGAGCTTCATGACCACATAGCTAAGCATGCCCAGGCAGATGCCGTCGGCAATGCTGTAACAAAGAACCATGGTGATCATTGTGATGAAGGCAGGAAACGTCTCCGTCACGTCGGTGAAGTTGATCTTCTTTACCGCGTCGAGCATGAGCACGCCCACCATGACGAGAGCGCCACTGGTAGCGGCTGCGGGGATGAGCATGAACAGCGGGGCGAGGAAGAGGGCAAGGATGAAGAGCAGGCCTGTGAACGCCGATGTCAGCCCGCTGCGACCGCCCTCGGCAATGCCCGAAGCGCTCTCCACATAGGTGGTGATGGTTGAGCTTCCGAGCATGGCACCGACGGTTGTGCCTATGGCGTCGCTGAGCATGGCCTCACGCACACGCGGAATGCTTCCATCGGGACGCACCACGCCTGCCTTCTCAGCCAGACCCACGAGCGTGCCCACGGTGTCGAAGATGTTGATGATGAGCAACGAGAAGATCACGATGGCCATGTCGAGGGTGAAGAGACCGTTGAAGTCGAACTGGCAGAAGATCGGCTCCAGCGAGTGGGGGGCCGACATGGGAAGCCATCCTTCAGGCAAGACGGTCACACCGAGCGGAATGCCGATAACGGTTGCCAGGATGATGGCAATGAAGAGCGACCCTTTGACACGACGTGCCATGAGCACACCACTCAAAAGGATGGCAATGATGCCGAGTATTGCCTCGGGGGTGAACTTGCCCAGAGCCACGAACGTGTCGGGGTTTGACACGATGATGTGGGCGTTCTTAAGACCTATGAAGGCAATGAACATGCCTATTCCTGCCGAGATGGAATGGCGCAGGTTGACAGGTATGCTGTCAAGAATTTTCTCACGAATGTTCAAGAAGGTAATAAGAACAAAGATTACGCCTTCCACAAACAAGGCAGCCAACGACTGTTGCCATGTGAGGTGCATGGCCTGACACATGGTGAACGCGAAGAACGCGTTAAGACCCATGCTCGGTGCTTGCGCAAACGGCAGCTTAGCCATGAAAGCGAGCAACAACGTTGCCACGGCTGCAGCAATGGCGGTGGCGGTGAAGAGAGCCCCTTTGTCCATTCCAGTGGTCGCGAGGATTGTCGGGTTGACGGCCAGGATGTAACACATCGTAAGGAATGTGGTGGCGCCAGCCACAAGTTCAGTTTTCACTGTCGACTTGGAAGAATCGTAACCAAGTGTTTTTTCTAAAAAAGTCATCTTGTTTTATAAAAGCATTAATCTTGGAAATAGACACGTTTCACGCGGTTGCTGATGCCCGTGAGCACCTCATAGGGAATGGTGTCGAGCACGTCGGAGAGAACGGTCACGGGGAGGTTGTCGCCAAAGATCTCTACAGAGTCGCCCTCCTTACAGTCGATGTCGGTAACGTCGATCATTGCCACGTCCATGCAGATGTTGCCCACATAAGGTGCCTTCTGTCCGTTTACCAGACAATAGCAGTGGCGGTTGCCCAACTTGCGGTTCAGTCCGTCAGCATAGCCTATAGGTATGGCTGCAATTCTACTGTCGCGGTCGAGCGTTCCCTTTCTGCTGTATCCCACGGTCTCGCTTGCTGCCACGTTATGGATCTGAAGTATTGTTGTCTTCAGCGTCGACACATTGTTTATAATGTGGTTGTTGCGCGAGTCGATGCCATAGAGGCCCAGGCCCAGACGGCACATGTCCATCTGTCTCTCTGGGAAATGTTCTATGCCGGCCGAGTTGTCCATGTGTCTGATGATATGGTGCTGGAAGGCGGCCTGCAGCTCTGTGCTGCCCTTCTCGAAGAGAGCAAACTGATGAGCAGAGAACTCGTCGAAACCATCGCTGTCGGAGCCTACAAAATGGGAGAACACCGAACGCGGTATGATGGCGTTCTGATGCTTCAGACGATCTATCAGCTCCTCCATGTCGTGCTCGGGGTCGAAGCCCAACCGGTGCATGCCGGTGTCGAGCTTTATGTGTACGGGGAATCCTGTCACGCCCTCACGCTCTGCTGCCTTGACAAGAGCATCGAGCAGACGGAACGAGTAGACTTCAGGCTCAAGGTCATAGTCGAACATTGTCTTGAAGGCCGTCATCTCAGGGTTCATAATCATGATGTTTGACGTGATGCCGTTCTTGCGCAGCGTCACACCCTCGTCGGCCACGGCCACAGCCAGATAGTCGACACGGTGGTCTTGCAGCGTCTTCGCAATCTCCACAGCACCTGCTCCATAGCCATCGGCTTTGATCATGCACACAAGCTTGGTTTCGGGTTTCATGAACGAACGATAGAAGTTGAGGTTGTCAACCACAGCGTTGAGGTTCACCTCAAGCGTGGTCTCATGCACCTTGCGCACAAGCAGCTCGGTGAGACGGTCGAAGCCAAACTGTCGTGCTCCCTTCAGCAAGATAACCTCGTCGTGCAGATGTTTGAACATCTCGCTGGCGATGAAAGCCTCAACAGTGGGGAAGAAGCGTTGCTCACCGACGTGTATGCAGTTGGCGTTTTCACAGAGGTCGGGGCCTATACCTATAAACTTCTGCACGCCACGCTCCACAGCCAGTCGTGACACCTCCGAATAAAGCTCCATTGGCTGCAGGCCCGACTGCAAGATGTCGCTAAGAATGAGTGTGCGGCGACGGTTACGGTGGTCGGGGCGGCGGTTCATAAAGTCGAGCGCAATGTCGAGCGAGTTGATGTCAGAGTTGTAGCTGTCGTTTATGAGCGTGCATCCGTGCTGTCCTTCCTTCACCTCCAGGCGCATGGCCACAGGCTCAAGCAGAGGCATGCGCTGCGCTAGCGTGTCGGCAGACAGTCCGAGATGACGAGCCACCACGGCACAGGTTATTGAGTTCATGACCGACGCATCGTCGATGAACGGTGTCTCATAGCTTGCGCTCTCACCATTATATATATAAGATATGTGTGTTGAGCTGTCACCCTTCTCCACCTTGCTCACAAAGAACGGTGCCTTGGGGTTGTGACGCGACCACGCGAGCTGCTCACCTTTGTAAGCCAACTGAGCAATGGTCTTTGTTACCATCTCGTCGTCCATGCAGTAGATCACGCTCTTTGCATCATGGAAGAGCGTGAGCTTCTCCTTCAGCTTGTCTTCCATAGACGCAAAGTTTTCCTGATGGGCAGCACCAAGACAGGTAAGCACACCGATGGTGGGCTGTATGATGTCGCGCAACGCCTGCATCTCACCAGGCTTGCTTATGCCTGCTTCAAAGAGCGCCACCTCCGACTGCTCGTCAAGCAGCCACACCGAGAGCGGCACACCTATCTGTGAGTTATAGCTGCGTGGCGACCGTGTCACCACCATATCTGGCGAGAGCAGCTGCGAGAGCCATTCCTTTACAATTGTCTTTCCGTTACTGCCTGTTATGCCCACAACAGGGATCTGGAACTCATCGCGATGACGTTCTGCCAATCGCTGAAGCGCCTCACGCGAATCTACCACCTTCAAGAAGTTGGCATCGGGATAGCTTGCGCTGTAGTTGTGTGGAAGTGTCTCCACAACAAAGTTTCTCACGCCGCGACGGTAGAGATCTTCAATGTAGCTGTGTCCGTCCCTTCTTTCCGTCTTCAGCGCGAAGAACAGAGTCTCTTCAGGAAAGCAGAGCGAACGGCTGTCGGTGAGAAGGAAGCCTATTGTGGCCTCGCGGTCGCCGTAGCGTCGCGCACCAATAAGAGTGGTTACTTTTTCAATAGAATAAGTCATAATTATTTTTCTTCCATGTTTTATGCTGCAAAGGTAGTGTAATTCGAAGACAATACAAAAAAAGCTTGCTTTTTTTTATTGTTGAGATGCAACCTACCTTATTTAAAGATAGTGCAAAATTCCGATTAAGCGAAGCAAATGAGAATTTTATTCTTATTTGTGAGCGTGAGGAATTTATACAAAATTCCGATTAAGAGAAGCAAATGAGAATATTATTCTTATTTGTGAGCGTGAGGAATTTATACAAAATTCCGATTAAGCGAAGCAAATGAGAATTTTATTCTTAAACAACCAGCCACAAATTAAAATTATTTATGCAGAAAAACAATCAATATGTCAGAAGAAATTATTACTTTTGCCGTTCGAAACAAAGCCTTGGGTCCACAAGGCCTCTTGGATAACACGAATTATTAAAATAAAAACATAGACATTTTTAGATTACAATTATGAGAACAAGAACAGCAAATTGGTTTGAGACAGCAGTGCGCTACGAGCGTCAGATGGAAGATGGCATACAGAAGATGGTGACAGAGACATACGTTGTCGACGCATTCACATTCGGCGAGGCCGAGGAAGCTATCACCAAGGAGATGACAGCATTCGTCTCAGGCGAATTTAACGTAAAGAATATCACTCCCGCCAACTACGGCGAAATCTTCTTCAGCGACAACGCCAACGATGACAAGTGGTACAAGGCAAAGCTCACCTTCATCACTCGTGACGAAAAGACAGGCAAGGACAAGCGCAGCAACACCAACTATCTCGTGCAGGCTGGCTCTTTCAACGCTGCCGTTAAGAACGTGGAGCAGGTGATGGGCACAACGATGGTCGACTATGTCATCGCCAACATAGCAGAAACAAAGATCATGGATGTGTACGAGCATCAGGCTAAGACAAAGAAGGAGGAGGTCAACGACAAGCCCGAGTATGAGGCTGCCGAGGACGCCAAGAACGAAGAGAAGTAAAACCAACACAGGAGGACAAAAGAATGAGCACATTGAGTGACGTTGCCGCCAACCTGCAAGCCGTGCGCAACTCACTTCCTGAGGGCGTGCGACTGGTGGCGGTGAGCAAGTTTCATCCTGCCGAGTACATACGCGAGGCCTACAACGCCGGACAGCGGGTCTTCGGCGAGAGCCGCGAGCAGGAACTGGCAAAAAAGGTGGAGGAGCTGCCCAACGACATTGAGTGGCACTTCATAGGACATCTGCAAACAAACAAGGTGAAATACATCGCTCCGTATATTCACATGATTGAGGCGGTGGACTCACTAAAACTGCTGCGTGAGATAAACAAGCAGGCAGCTGCTCATGACCGCGTGATCAGCGTGTTGCTGGAGCTGCACATAGCGCAAGAGGCGACCAAGTATGGTCTCTCTCCTAACGACCTCATGGCTCTGTTGGAGGGCGGCGAATGGCGCGAACTTAAGAACGTTCACATCAGTGGTCTTATGATGATGGCCTCCAACACCGATGACGAGGAGCAGATACGCCGCGAGTTCAGCGAGGGCAAGCAACTCTTCGACACGGTGAAGGCCCGTTTCTTCGCCTCCGACTCTACCTTCTCACAGCGCAGCTGGGGCATGAGCCACGACTATAAGATTGCCATCGAGTGTGGGTCTAACATCGTGCGTGTGGGAACAGCCATCTTTGGCGAAAGAGTGTACTGACCCTCTGTTTTGCCTATAAAAGTTAAGGCGGACATAAGCAACATCGTTTTGCTTATGTCCGCCTTTTTTATCACAATAAGTTTTTTTGTCACAATAAGTTTTTTTGTCACAATAAGTTTTCTATTCTCAGTGTCCCTATTTCAAGTTGTCGAGAATGTAATCGCGACACTGCTCCATGAGCCATTTGGGTGTGCTGGTGGCACCGCAGATGCCCACTGTCTTCAAGCCCTTGACCCATGAGAGGTCTATCTCGCCGGGCTGCTCTATAAGCCTACTGTTGGGGTTCACCCTGCGACATTCGTTGAACAGCACCTTCCCGTTGCTGCTCTTGCGGCCGCACACAAACAATATGAGGTCATGACGTGAGGCAAACGCTCCGATGTTTGGCATGCGGTTGGCCACCTGACGGCAGATGGTGTCGAAGCTACGGAACGTGGCTGTGGGAGCGATGTGCTCCTGAATGTAGTCGATCACGCGGTGAAAACCGTCCAAGCTTTTTGTGGTCTGCGAGTAGAGGTAAATGTCGCGCTCGAAGTTGAGCTTCTGCTGCACATCCTCCACGTTCTCCACCACAACAGCCCGACCTTGGGTCTGACCGACAAGTCCGAGCACCTCGGCATGACCGTTCTTTCCAAAAATCACAATCTGCGCATCGGGGTTAGCATCAAACTGTCGCTTGATCCGACGTTGCAGTTGCAGCACCACCGGACAGGTAGCATCGATGATGTCGATGTTGTTTCTTTCTGCCAAAGCGTATGTTTCGGGCGGCTCACCGTGAGCACGCAGCAACACCTTCACATCGCGTAGCTTGTCCATGTCGTCATGGTTGATGGTCACCAGCCCGTTGGCATGCAGGCGTTCCACCTCCATGCCGTTGTGCACAATATCGCCAAGACAATAGAGCGTGCCACCGTTGGCAAGCTCTTCCTCAGCCTTCTTTATGGCAGTGGTCACGCCAAAGCAGAAACCGCTGCCGTTGTCTATTTCTATCTGAAGCATAATGGTCTTGTTATTGGCGGGCAACATTCACATCAATCGTCACCTTCGCGTTGTCCGGGTCGTTGGTGATCATGAGCACACGCGGTTTGGAGCGTGCGGTCTTGAGCTTGTCGGCCAACACCGTTATCTTAAGTTTTGCCTCTGCTCCCGGTTCTATGTGCGACTTGTTGAGCGACACCTGAAGCGCCGATGTGAACATGCGCAGGTTGCGTATGTCGAGCGTTGAGCGTCCCACGTTCTTGATCACGATGGTTGCCTTCAGCTTCTTCTTCGTGCCGAAAGCGGGCAGGTTGACCTCTGTGTCAGACAGCTCGATCTTTGCTGCACGCGCAAGCTGATAAGCCGAGAGTTTCTCAAAGTTGGGCAGCAGCACCGCCGACACCGTTATCTCCTTCTCACTGCCCACCTTGTCGCCGGGGAAGGCACCGAGGAACACGCTTGTCTGGTTCAGACCCATATCGGGCAACAGCTTCGAGTTGAGCGTTAGCGTAACCACGCCGCTACGTCCTGGCAGAAGCTTCGTGGGTGCGACCTCGGCACTCAAAAACTTGGGCAGGTGCATCACCTGAGGCACGATGGGCTTGTCGGTGGTGTTGTGAATCTGTATTTTCTGACGCGGCGTGTCGCCACGGTTAACATCGTCAAACTCAATGTCGTTGAGATCGGCGGCTATGGTTCCAAGCATGAACGGGAACGAACCGGCAAAGTCGACCACCTCGTCAACAACCACACCTTTCATGCGCAGCTCCAACGGCTCGTCATCGCCATCGGTATAGAGCGCCACAAACTTATTGAAATGTCCCATGGTCATGCCGTCATAGGTCACCTTCACGGCAAAGGTCTCTCCATCCACTATTGGGTCGGTGGGATATTCAACCTCTGTACAGCCGCAACTCTTCTTCACGTTTTTTATAACAACGCTCTTGCCACTCTTGTTGGTGATCTCAAAGTCGGCAGTGGTTGGCGACTGGTAAGCCACCTGTCCACAGTCGATTGTGGTGTTTGCGACCTTCAGGTTCTGCGCCCAAAGAGCGGCAGGCACAAACATGAGCGATGCCAATAATATCTTGATTGTTTTCATCTTATCCTTGTTTTTAATTATTATATTCTCAAAACTAACGTTATGCAAATATATCACATTATGCTGACATAAGCAAGTTTTTTAAGGATAATAAACATTGGCAAGGCTTTGTCAATGGTTCATAAAGCGCCAACCGATGCCAAGCATCAGGTTGTTGGGTGTCTTGAAGTCGACAAGACTGTAGCCTATGTGTAACATGGCGCGTCGGGTGACATGTATCTTCAGCGCAAGCACCTCATACACGCCACGAAAGTCGTTGCGGTTGCCAAGCAGGTATGTTCCCACGCCAAAGTTGATGCTGAAATAAGGCATGGCAAACTCGCCGCGTGCAGACAGGCCCAAGGCCGCCTGTCGCGAAAACTTATGCTTCACATTGTCCTCAGACAAGTCGTCCTCCTGCCGTCCTGCCGAACGGTCATACACGCCATCGAGCGAGGCGCCGAGGCTGAGCCACGGATTGAGACGATACATGGGGTTGACGTTAAAGCCCATCACGGCATGCACGCCAGGCACCAGATAGCTGTCGCCATCAAAATAATAGACGCCATGCTTCCATGCGCCATAGAGCACCACATCGGTGTATAAGCCGCGACAAGCAGTGGCTTTCTCTCGCTGCACCTTTTGCGCTGGCGGCAGCTCACGGTTCACATAATAGGCCAGTCCCAAGCGTATGCCGCCCGTGTTCAAGCCCATGTTTGGGTATGCCGTGTTGCCGTTGGAGAAATGGCTCAACGACACGCCGGCATTAAAGTCGAGATGCCGCGAGAGCATCCACCTTATATAAAAGTCGACATCGAGATAGGCCGTTATCTTAGAGCCTATGACCTTGTTCTCGGGGTTCGTCTCTTCATCAAAAGCGTTCCATCCAAACGCCATACCGAGGTTCCACTCATAGTTGAGCGACAGCCTCCTCGACAGGTTCACGACGGGCGCTCCCTGAAACAAGAACACAGAGATGGGGTTTGAGAGCCAGCGGTTAAACTCATGCCTTGCCACGCCCACGCCTTGGTATGCACCGTGATGGATGGATCCAGGGCGCACCTCGTCACGATTCATGAATGCATATTTCAGCGTGAAGGTCATGTCATGATTCATCGTGCGCGTCTCGTCATTGCCTCCACGCAAAAACTCGTTGGTATGGAAGATGGTGGATGGCACGGCATCGAAGGCTATGCGATGCGCTACCGTGCTGACGCTGTCCACCCACACCGAGTCGGGCTCCTGCGCAGCGGCAGGAGCAACGGTGAGGAAGGACAGCGTAAAAGCAATGTTGCGTAGCTTGTTCATAAAGATGCGCAGGTTACACGTCAGCATCGGTAAGACAGAAGTCGAGCGCATCGGTGATGGCCTTACGATCAAGGTGCTGACCAATGAACACAAGCTTCTGCACTCGGTCACCGTAACGCTCATCCCAGTCGGCCTCAAGGGCAGGGTTCTGCTTCTTAAAGTCGCGCAGCTCGTCAGCAGGCATCGTGGCATACCACATGCCCGCACTCTTCAGACCCTTCTGATTGCCTGCCTGCTCAAAGAGGAAGCAATTGTCAGGATCATCCTTAAACCAGCACAAGCCCTTGCAACGAATGACACCTTTTGGCCATTTGCGTGCCACGAAATCGTCAAAATAGTTCATGTCGAACGGACGGCGACGGCAATAGACAAACGTGCCAATGCCATATTCTTCAACCTCGCCACCCTCATGGTCGTGATGATGATGGTGGTGATGACAACAATGGTCGTCATGTTCGTGTTCATATTCATGCTCATGTTCGTGCTCGTGTTCATGCTCGTGTTCATGCTCATGCTCGTGTTCATGCTCATGTTCGTGCTCATGCTCATGTTCGTGCTCATGCTCGTGCTCCTCATGCTCCTCATGAGGTTTCTCCAGCTCTTCTATCCATGCTGCCGATGTGGCCACCTCGTTAAACACAAACTTATGGGTGTTGAGCAGACGCTCGAGGTCTACGTTTCCATAGTCGCAAGAGATAATCTCTGCTTTAGGCTGGATAGCGCGAATGATCTTGCGCACATGCAGCAGTTCGTCAGCGCTCACCTCCGATGCTTTGTTCAGCAAGATGGTGTTGCAAAACTCTATTTGCTGTATGACGAGGTTCTCAATGTCCTCCTCATCAATATTTTTCTTTGTGAGAGCATCGCCGCCCTCAAACTCGTCGCGCATGCGAAGGGCGTCAACAACCGTCACGATACTGTCGAGACGAGGCACGCCGTCTTTTATATATTGCGGACCGAGCATCGGGAACGAGCAGATGGTCTGTGCTATAGGTGCAGGCTCACAGATGCCGCTCGCCTCGATTACGATATAATCGAAACGTTTCATGGCAACGATATCGTGAAGTTGCTCCACAAGATCCATCTTCAATGTGCAGCAGATACATCCGTTCTGCAAAGCCACAAGGCTATCGTCCTTCTGGTTCACGACGCCACCTTGCTGAATGAGGTCTGCATCGATATTAACCTCTCCTATGTCGTTCACAATGACGGCAAACTTAATGCCTTTCTCGTTTGTGAGAATGCGGTTGAGCAATGTTGTCTTGCCGCTGCCTAAATAACCCGTAAGCAGCAAAACGGGAACATCTTTCATCATGTCCATTGTTTTGTCTCTCCTTATTTTTTTGTCTCGCATGTCTAAACACGCATCGTTTTTATAATCCGTGCAAAAATAATAAAAAAGTGAGAAACAGAAGAGGTTTTAAAGGTAAAAAAGTAAAAAGGTAAAAAGGTAAAAAAGCTGACGCCTTGGGAAGGGAAAAGGGAAGAATGAAGAATGAAGAGTGAAGAGTGAAGAGTGAAGAATTCAATTGTCATTTTGTAAAAGAGAAAAAGGCTGATGCCGTAAAATGAGAAGAGTGAAGAGTGAAGAGTGAAAAGTGAAGAGTGAAGAGTGAAGAGTGAAGAATTCAATAGCTTTTGCTCCACTCTCCTGACTTCGTCACTCAAAAAACATGCATTTTATAACTTGCTGATAAACAATAT
>OLYY01000686.1_pt1 | contig 13735 bp, 14 predicted proteins | sample 1673561 | NCBI WGS metagenome assembly OLYY01 (sample SAMEA103958115, study PRJEB25191) | human gut metagenome | biome: human-associated habitat [ENVO:00009003]; feature: intestine environment [ENVO:2100002]; material: feces | place: Germany | collected 2013/2015
AATACCGTCTTCCCGGGCGTTATATACACTTGAGAAAGGAGATTCTTATTATGAATGAAGACAAATCAATCAGACAACCTTGGCCTCGCAGTGCGAAGATCACTGTGTGGGTGCTGGGGGTGGCTTTTGTTATTGCGTCAGTAGGCCTGGTGCTTATGTATCAGGAATTACAGGTTCTGGAGAGTGCAAATAAACTTCTGCTGGACTACTGGGGAAATGCTGTTCTTTCTGACCCTATGATAGAGTATAGTGGTACTGATTCACATTAACATCACAACACCCTGATGGAAAGACAGTTCCATCAGGGTGTTGCTTTTCTGAACAACTCAAAGAAAGGAGATAACCATGAAGAAGAATATTGCTATTATCACACTTAGTGTGTTGTTGGCGGTTTCCGCTGTCTGGAATGTAGTCTTGCACGACCAGGCATCCAGGTCAGTCCAATCTGCTTTCCCTACTTTCGGAGATTATGTTATTTCCGGGGGGATGTTGGACCCAGCCACAAAAGGTGTAGACCTGGACTGGTTACATCGTGAAACAACCAAACGTCTTCTGAAAGCTCGACACGATAAGGGGTTGCCGAGACCTGAGTTTCGGGAACTACCTGACATTGGAATAAGGGAGATGACCGGTCTTCATCCAACGGAAGATCCGTTTAATTACGATATTCCCTGGGACGAGATTAAGGAGATGCAGGACACTATCCTTGCGGAACTTGCAAAGGAAAAGACATCTAATAGTCATTAAATCACAACCCCTTGCTGTAGAGGCAACTATAGCAAGGGGTTGTTTTTCTTTTAGCTACGAACTAAAATATTGGTATGCAATTACCAAGAACATCATACATGGCAGATATAACTAAGCAATTCAATAGTTCAGACCTCTCACAGTTTCCTTTGCTGAACGGCATCTTGAAGAGAGCCAGTGAGACAGGGATGGTCAAGGAGGCAGCCCCCATGTGGATGAAGGTACTACGGGGTATAAGAGGAAGTAAGGCCGCACAACAGGCTATGAAGAAGAAGATTAACTCATACGTAGGAAATAGGTATGCTCACGTTCTGGATGGAATGCCGAGCAAAGGGTATCCGTCTATGAGCAGGTCTAGTGGGCTTAACGATTCAGTTCCTGTCCGACTGTTGCAGAAGATGAGAAAAGATATTAACCCCGGCCGTCAGTTTGATACGTCCTATAACTTCAGAACCGGGGAAAGGTATGGATATGAAACAGGATTGAAGCAGAGGGGCGGTCTATTTGACGAGTTTATGGGAGCTAACTTTCCGTCGAGAGAGCAGTATGGGGTTTTAGGAAAGAAAGGAATCCCAGCAAGATTTAGCATAGACAGACCAAGGCATAAAGCTGTTATTGAGGCTCGTAGTAACGGAACAGCTACGTATTCCCCGGTTGACAATGCTGTTTATGATGGGCTCGGAAATAATACATACAAGGCTATGTCTGCTAATAAGAATCCATCCAGTTATTTGGGAATAGCGAGCAGAGGGCAGAATCCGGCCTTGCTGAAACAAGTCACCAGACGACACGAGCTTAGTCACTGGAAACAGTCGGATCTGCCGATGGAACAGCTCAGCCGTAATGCCCGGTATGCTGATGTTGCATTAAGCAAGTCACTGCGGGAACAAGGGTTGAAGTTCGGCAGTAACTGGGATGCTACTTTGGGGCGTAGACCTCAAGCTATTATTGAAGCTTTCAATAATGTGCAAGCTTCTGCAGGATTAGGTAATAGCGCAACCAGGTTCAGGTCGTTTACAAATTACAACCCCGCATATGGTTGGAATATACAACGAAAGGTACTACCTGATACGCTGTTGTATAATGGCCGATCAGGTATAAACCAGGCTTCTGGCAACTACCATATGCCTATGGTTCCAAGACCAAATCTGCCTTAACTGCAAATCGAAGGGTATATGAGTTATATATACCTGATATGCAGGAATTACAGTCATATGGAGTATCCCTGTCCTCATGGGACAGGGAAAAGTTCTCTTCATTCGAAGAGGCAGTTGAAGCCAGACGCAAGGAACTTGTAGGTCAGGAGAAGGATAGGCTCATGAGAGAAGATCCTTCTCTGTCGGATGAAGAAGCTTTGGAAAAAGCAGAGGCATTTGTGTTTAACAAGGAAATGATAGCTTGCAAATACAATATACCGTATACATTCGTAGACGACAGACTCATTCAACTCGAAAGGAGATTATCATGAAAAACAAATCAATCAAACAGCCGTGGCCCCGGAGTGCGAAGATCACTGTGTGGGTGCTGGGAGTATTGCTGTTCCTCGCCAGTGCATATATTGTGCTTGACGCTACGACAGTTAAACCAGGGCCGTATGATGATCGGCTACCTCCTGCGTTAGAAGAACCAAAAGAAGAGGATATTCCTGATTTACATGAAATGGATTTCGAATATCCTGCGTTGGAACCCACAACATAACCAATACCCCGGTACAGAGCACTGTGCCGGGGGTATTGCTTTCTTTTTAGCTTGAGCGTAAAATTAACGACATGAGATCAGCATTTACGAGGTTGCTTGAAGTAGCAAATATGGTGAAGGGGGCCAGTGAAATTAGTCCGAGTAGTGTACGCCCAGCAGTTGATACGCCTGCAATGGCTGATAAAAAGAAGCGCATGAGGAATAGCGGCAGGTATCCTAATGCAAAGATATTACTCACTCCCAAAGTAGGAGAAATTGATAACAAAGCATACGCACAGGCCCCTTACGTAAACCAACTGAATTTTGATAAAATTAACCAGGCAAGAGAGAGTAGGGGAAATTTGCTTCGTATCCCTGAACAAACAAACTTGTTAAAGAATACATATGGCAGCAGAGGAGCTACTATACACGGAGGCAGTGTTAGATTTGCACCGATCCTTCGGTCTGATGAAGCAGCTGTTGTTAATGCCAAGAATCTTTATGTGCCAGAGAAGTTTAATGACCCATACTTCACGAGAGCAAATGGCTACGACAAAGACTTTTCGGCAAGCAACATGTCAGGTCTTTCCCACGAACTAAACCATGCGAACAACTGGCCCACAACCCAGGAAAGAGAAAGCATCAGGAAATACCAGACCGCCCATCCCGGATTTTCGAACGATGTGTACAACTACAAACCGAGCGAGGGGATACAAGCTATTTCGTCGCTCAAGCGAGCAGAAGCGGAACGAGCCGAGAAGCAAGGCCTCCCTCCATCCGAAATCAACACTCCCGGGCAACTGGAAGGAGCTCTTGGACGTCTGGTATCAGTCGATCCATATACCCCGGCGAGTGCAGGCCTGAATGGGGAGGAGAAAAGACTTCGCAACCAAATGAGATCTTCTATCGAAGATTACAATAGACGTAACAAGCTACAGATCAACTATACGCAAGCAACTCGCCCAGACCTATACACAAAGAAACCAATGGTCGAAGTGGAGCGAAAGGAAAGGACGAAAGCAGGCATACCTCCTGTACAGCTGGATGACTACGGAAAGGGATTGCCAGCAGAACCTATGAGGCCGAAGCAGTATGGGATGAAGGAAACCCGTATCGGACTTAATAACCCCATACTTCCTACAACTTCGACTCCATATCAGCCTGGAACATGGGCCGGGCATCCTGTCGTACGTAATATAGCCAGGACGTACGGGAAGACAGCGCCAGATATTGTAAAGGACGAGAGGGGAAGCAAGCCGGTTGCTCAACAACCTGCACAAACACCACAGCAACCTCCCGTCCAAGCCCAACCACAGGCTCCACAGCCACCCGTTCCTCCTGCCCCGGCTATCGCCAAACAGGCCAGGGTTGCCTCCACTCTCAACTCATCGTACAATAGCCTCATGATCTCTAATCGCCTGACCAAAATCGCCGCAACCCTGCGAAAGGCAACGGATGGCCTGAAGCTTTCCGACAGGCCCGCAGGCAAGCGCATCCAACCTCCCCGGGTGATGAGCACTCCTACCTCCGCAGAGCTGATCCAGCAGAAGCGGGAGAGCGAGGGAGATATGCAGGCCAAGCAGGCTTCCCGGAAGGCCATGAGTGCTCCCTTCCCGGACTGATTTCCTGAAATTACAGGCGTATTCGTGCTATGTATACTTGATGAGAGTAATTAACACTCGAACCATTTATCCATGATCATGAATACGAAGTCAGATTATCCTGTTACGGACAGCATCACGAATGTTGTCGAAGCCAGTATCGTCACCGCTTCTGTGATGGCTCTTATTGCGTGTGAGGTCACGCGCCATATGGGTCATGCACTGGAGGGAGGTGTCTACAAAGGCGCCAAGTCATCCTGGGGTCTCGTGAAAGGCGCCAAGGATCGCCTGGTGTCTTACAGGGAGCGCATCAGCGAGAAAGTCAGCAAGGCAAGGTCGGAAGCTATTGTTGTAGCCGACACCCCGGCGCAACCTCCTGTTGAAGTGCCTGTGGAAACTCAGGCACGAGATGAAGCTGCACCTACCCCGGCAGGAATGCCAACTTCGGCTTTTGCATAAGCCATAGCCATCACGGGCTTGTCAGAAAAGACAAGCCCGTGATGGTGGCATATCAATTTTTATCTCCTGATGGGTATGTTACGTGACGTGGTGAAAGTGCGCCCATAGCCTGCCTGCTGGTACAGGCTCCGGCAATGGGGATGTGGTTTTCATGAGAGATATGTACCATATAGTAAACAAAAACAAAAATTATGTATTATATATGATACATAATCGAAGATATCAGGACTCTCCTGAAGATGAATTGACTGAGTTCGGAAATCCAGCCTCTTTCGGGCGCAGCGAGCCGCCTCTCCATCGGTTCAACCGGCTTCGCCTTGCTCCTTACGTTCACATGGTTACAGCCTTCGCTTCGCTCGGCTGTAACCATGTGAACCATATCGTAGCATTGAACCATTGAGGCGTATGCTCGCTGCTTGCCCCGGAAGGCAATGCCTTCCGGGTTGGATGGAATTATTGTTCAGGTATCACTGGATAAAATCGCCATATACTTCCCTTTTCATTCTTGCCCTTTTGTTTGAAGAAAGCAGGGATTTTTCTCGTGCCTCTTTCTCCTGAGACAGGTTGTGATCGAATGAACTTCAAAGCCTCAGGACTCAGTATTTTTGATGTTGGAATGAATCCAGCTCGAACGCAGGTTATAATTTCCACGCCTTCAAATATTGCGTTGTTCACTATTGCATATTGCAGGAACTCTTTCGTCCACCGTTTACTTTGCTCCGTTCTATACTTGGCATCTGTGTACTCATACCCGCGATTCGTTGCAGGCAGATACATGGAAATACGATCATGCGCTACCAGAATACCTCTCAGGATTCTATTCAACAAATCAGGATAAGAGGAAGCATATACACTTGAACTCACTCCAGGAATCCGTACATACCCATCATCAGAGCTTACTCCATCATGGTGTTTTAGGCGTACTTCCAAGCTGGACAAGGTTGAGATTTTTACATATCCCGAGATCTCAACGCCTTTGCGAGGATGAGCGTTAAATCCATCATGGAAGTATTCAAATGAAAATTTAGTACCATTTTTTCTATCTTCTTCGAAGTCCTTGAATTTGAATCTCTCCTCTCTGATCTCAGGACGAATATTTAATCCCAACTGATGGACAAACCATGTAGCTGATGGCACTCGAAAGTGCCAATCTACTTCCAGACTGCGTATAGTTGCTGTAGAGGGGCAATCCATCCAGTTCTCCGGCATATCGATGGCGTCCATCAGATTATCGACTTTATGAATGGCTCTTCTAAGATCTGCATAGTGCAAAGCAAGGAATGCTTGCAAAGTATTGGTCAGAGCATTTAAAACCGCTTGCTGCGATGTCTGGTCGTCATCAAGGTAGTTGTCTGTTTCTTCCTTGGCATCATAGGCTTGGAAAAAGCTACGAACGCATTCTTGCGGTGTCAGGGACTCTTTGCTCAGAAAAGGATAGTGTCTCAATGCCCGCTGGGGGTTTCCGGAAAAGTAAACTGTATACTTGAGAAATACATCTTTTGCCCCCTCTTGCTGCTCAATGGAAATTTTATGGTATGCCTTTCTGTCTCCTTTTCCTGGCAAGTGTAGCTGTACAGGCAGTTCACCGACAAAATCGTTTCCGGTTACGTCCTGAAATGGAATCGGAAACCTTTTTTCTGCCAGTATTTTCCTCTTCTTTTTGTGATGGTTGATGGAGCAGGCTGTTTGCCTTGCTGTTATATTTTGATGCTTGTCAAAAACGGCATCGTCATCATGCAGTTGTTTCCATGATCCATTAAGCAGACTGGGCGTATCTGTTCTTGAATTGCCTGACAGTAGGGCAGCCAGATGACGGACCAATTTACGTTTATCTCCGCTATGTGAACTCAAGCAGTACTGGAATTCTTCCCGTTTGACAGGAAGGATGAAAGAATAGGTGAAACAGAGCCTGTCGATAGCGATGTAGGGGAGGGACTGAACTCCCTGTACCGTTATCCCGGTCGAGGCCAGTTGGATGATGCGTTCCACTAGTTCAGGGCTAGCCTGACAGGCCGGGAATAGTTTCTCCCCTTTTCCGTCTATAACATGTATTGGGTTGTGCTGCCTTTCAAGGATGAAACGAGATGATTTGGTGTGTCGAATTTGCATTGTAATTGCATGAAGCTGGAGCCAGCTTCCGGGCTAAAAAATGGAGCCTTCAGGCGCTCTTGATACTGAAGGGGGTAAAATAATGAGGGATCTCGTTTGGATCTCCCGTTCAAGTGAAATGAGACTCAGTGAGTCTCTCTCCCGGCTATGCCGGAGTGCCTGCCTTCATCAAGAACGCAGGACAATTAACCTTATTAAGTAATATGAAAAATGCCCCTGTCGTGAAACCCCGTCGAACTCGCTGGGGGGTGGAACTCAAGGAACGGGTATGAGGAGCTAGGCCACCGTTTCTTGTACGTCCCGGGTTGATAGAAACCCAATAAAACGCTTGAGAGCGTTAATATGTCCTGCACTCAATGGTGACTGACGGACAACGAAAACCAGTTACTATATCTGAAGATGGAGGTCAACAAAAACAACAAGCTAATGACTTGTTTCTTCCGGCAACACCTTGAACCATGCTTCGCCTTCGGCAACACGAACGCCTTCCCGGTAGTGCTTTTCCGTCATGTTGGTTCCCGAGTGTCCAAGCCACATGGATACCCGGGGTATATCGTGTGTCTTGGCTGCGGCATATGAAGCGAACGAATGGCGCAGGGCGTTACGTGGCAGCGTGATGCCTGCCTGCTTCGCCAGTTTGGCCAGACGGTTTCCATGCTGTCCCTCGTAGTATTGCCAGTCGGACTGGTCGGGTACAGGTTCATATTCAGCCAACGCAAGCCAGGCTTTGGCTGCTTCAGGAAAGGGGACATACCGTTGCTTCCCGGTCTTGGCTATGGAAGCCGAGACAAATATTTCATCCTTCTCATAGAGAATGGCTTCCGGAGAGATTCTGACACATTCTGAACGACGAAGGCCACAAAAGGCTGTCAGAGCCAGACGAAAGAGCATTCCTTTGTCATGTTCGAGGGCGGCCTGAAGAAGTTTCTTAAGATCGGCGGGCGTAATGATTCCGATTGTAGTCGATCCTGCTTTGGGCGCGAGTGTCCTCTCGACAGGGTTATATGCAATAAGGTCCCGGCTCTGAGCCCAGACAAAAAAGCCATGGAGGGTTGCCCGGTAACGTCTCTTCGAGGCATTGCCGAGGGCCTGGTTTCGATACCGAAAGGAGTTCAGCTTTTCTTCGATCATGTCCGGCGTGATCTGATTCAGAGGAAGTTCTTCCCAATCTTGCGTCCACTTTTGCAGTTCCTTGACCATGTTTCCATGGTGCGCTTTTTTGATGAGGTTTGATTCGAGCTTCTTGTCGATGACTTCCCGATATTGTTCCGCGAGTGTGCCGAATTTCCTTTTGAAATCGACTTTCACTTGTTCTTTCTTGTTCGCAAGGTATCTGGTCAAAGAAAACAAGTTGGTCAATTCCTCAAGGCGATCCAGGTTTTGTTCGTCCGTGCGCGTGACAATCCAGTTTCCGTCAGCGTCTTTCCGGCCATAACTCGCACCACTGGCTATTTCCTGCTTCAGGTTCTTCAAGGCTTCACGGACTACCAGATACAGAGGAAGGGAAGACTGGTTGGTCACTTCATCATAGATGTTCCTGAACTCTCGCCACAAAAGGATGGCGTTGTAGTCGCTTTCATCGACATGTTCCCGCCATTCCTGCTTTCGCAAGTGCTCCGGTAGCATATCATCCAAAGACTGATGCTGAAGGTGTTGATAGGCTTCTAGAGCTTCTTCATAAGAATCAAAAAGGCGGTGCTTTTCCTGATTCCCGGACATATCGCGCACCAGCCACTTCTTCTTTCCCCGGTGCATTCTCGGGGAAAGAGAGGCATGTGAACCATACTGTTTTTTTCGGGATCTTCTCACGATTGAAAGTATCTCATGGCTCATTTTCATTGACAAACCGAAAGTGTGTACAATCTGTGTACAGGCTTATTTTTTGTTGATAATCAGTAGCCAGAGTTAGATTCAGGTTCTAGTGGGGGTTCCCCCGTGAAGGTTCGAGTCCTTTCGGGCGCACCAAACAAGGCCCTGCAAGTTAACTGCTTGCAGGGCCTTACTGGTTTTATGATGTATTCGTGCATTGGCTTTGACGCAACGCCGGAAGATTGGTGAAGGGGCTGGATAAGGATTATTGCTCCGTTGTTAAGGAACGCCTGTGGTTTTCAGGGGAGGGGGCGTTGCCTTTTTGGGAGTGGATGCCTGCGAATTGTTCATGCGCCAGCTTCATGAACATGCAGGAGGAACATTTCCTTTCAGCGGTAATGCGTTGTCTGCGCTCCTGGTCGTAAAGTTTCTCGTAGCGTTCGGCGCGTTTCATTTCCCTCCAGAGGAAGATGCCCATCACGGCTGCCACGGAGGCACCGTTTTGAACGTATTCAAGCAGGGGATTGAGTTCTGAAGTCGCCATGCAAACAACCGCAAGGGTGTTGGCTAAAACGACACTTGTAGTAACGGCAGTCTGGGTCATGGGGCTGGAAAGGTCATGTTTCGAAACTTCTGCGCGCTTCGGAAATGCTTCCGAATTGATGGAGCTGCAAATGCGGCGGATCTGTAAAGGATTTCCATGTTCCTCCCCACTCCAGGCCGTCAATTTTTGCGTAAAGTTTGCCAAGAGTGGTGTAAAGAGGGTGATTGGGCAGGTAGTTGCGGTCCTGGAAAATTCCAAAATCCCAGGCCAGGCCGAAGTTGTGCCAGCTCTGGCCGCCGCGGGCATTCGTTACTTTAGGGCGTTGCCTGTAGAGGTCATTCTGTTCGGCATACGTGCGCGTTCCGCAGATAATTTTTGCTTCATATCCCTGGTTGACGGCTTCATTCCGGGCCAGTTTGAACCACTGCCGGGCGGCTTTTTGCGCTTCCGGAAGAAGGGTGGAGATGTTCCGTTCGGTGCGTTCGTCAAAGCATCCGATCTCCATTTTGTACCGGTCGGCGTCCGTGCTCCAGCGTTCCGTTCCGTTCCGCGTGCCGTTGCCGGGAATGCCGTCAATGGCTCCGTGATAGTACCCGGCCAGGCGCAAGAGCCTTTGCCAGTAGAAGGTATCTTTCTGCAGGTCGGAAATGCTGTCAGCCATTGTCGTGGTTTTCCTGTTCCTTTTTCCGGTCTTTGGTGACAATGCCGATGAGGCCTGCCGCCGCCATGCCTGCGGCGATAATCTGGTCGGCAAGAGCTTGTTCGATAGTGGCCCCGCAGGCTGTGGCCAGGGCAAGGAGGCCCAGCCATGTGGAACGTTCCGTCAGTCGATTGAGAATGTATTTGAACATGTGATGGTCGGTTGGTATTGAAAAGTCCCTCTGTGGGAGAAGGGGGAACCCGCCTTTCCGGGAATGCCAAAGGATGGGGAAAAGGTTTTTCCGAATCCTCTCCGCCAATGGGGAAAGGGGGCTATCGGTTCTCCGCACAAGTTGCTCTGAGGTTGCTGCCGCGATTTGCAAAGATTCCGCGGATACTTTTATTGCTTGCCCTAATCGGCAAAATCCGTCACAGGAAACGATACTTGTCTTTTATTCATGAAGATACCATAATGCGCCAACCAACGCCATTATGAATAACCGTTTAACATCGTTTATTATCCGCAGATTTCTACCATTTCTCCGATATGAATATCTCAGGGAATTGGAAGCGTACCTCAGAAAAGAGGTAACCGGTTTTCCTACTGTAATTCCTCCTGAACCTTTTTCCGACCGCCAACAGCTGGAGGCATACCGCAGGGCTCTCGGGCAAACTATTATTTCCGGCATTTGTTACCGGATGTACGGCCTTAAAAAGGAGACGGACAGGATTTACCGTATTTTCCACCTTTTGCAAACGTGCAGTTCCGGTGAAGCTACTGCGGATTTGCGGGAATACGCCGAATCGTTGGGCGTTTCCGTCAACAGAGATTTTTCCAATGGAATTGAACTCGCCGTTCTGCATTTTCTGGACGGCAATATCAGCTTGCTCAGGCAGATTGAGGAATTGCATTCCATTAAAAAGAGGAAATCGTATCGTATTCTTCCCCCCATGAAAGACGCGCTTCCTTTTCCCATGATTACGGAGAAAGAAAGGGAGAAGGAAAAAGAAGGCTGCCGTCAATATCTGTCCCGAATTTTGTCGCAGAAGGGGATGACTGACGTATGCGTTATCAGCTGTGACCGGATTTCCTCTGATTACTGGTTTACCATCAAACGGGGGCATTATCAGGAAACCGTTGATGAGGTTGACACGTCGGCCAAAGAGATAGTCAGCAGCATACGTACTCCCGGGAATACGGACATTGTCATCTACAGGGGGAGTTCGAAATGCCTGTACATCAATTTACAGGTCAGCGCCAGAATCCAATGGATGATGCGGGCCTATGCCGTCATTGCTGGCCGCATGCTGTTCGGCTCGGATATTTGGGAATTAAGAAACCGCTACACCCTGAGCGTGTTTAATAAGAAGTCCATCGCCGACATTGAGGTGTTCAATAATATTCCGGGTCTGCGAAGGGTTGCTGTTTATAAGCTTGTCATGTCCAGGCCTCTCCATGCAAGGAAGAGGACGGAGAAAGAGGTGTTGATGAGGGGATTTACAGGCACTTACAAAAGCCTTTCCGAGCTTGGCGATGAAGACGGCCCCCTGATTGTCGTCCCCAGCGGGTTCCATGTGGACAAGGCGTTTTTTTATTTTGAGTTTGAAGAAGGAGACCCGAAAACCGTTTCTTTGACTCCCGATTCCAATGGCCTGGAATTGGAAAGCGAGCAATACAGGCTCATTGATATGTATTTTGAACAGGCTGGTTTTGACCAGTTGTACAATAGGATTCATGGAGCTTAATTACGGCAATATCCTCAATATCATTATTGAAAGTGAGAGCCTGGAGTCTCCCGATTGGATATGGAAGGCCAGGGTGGGCGGGGATTTTTATCCGGGGCACTGGGTATGCGGCTGTAAACTTGCCGGAATATCCGGTGACTATTACAACCCCGACGATATCGGCAATCCTTTGAAAGTGGTGGCTCTGCCTCCGGAAGAAGAGCCTTTTTACGAGTACGGAGGGAACCCCGGGGAAGAAGACCGCAGGCGTTTTTATGTATTGAAGGAACCCTGCTGCCGGGAGCCTGTTGAGAGGAGCGAGCTTTTCGTGCATGCCCTGGTGTTCGGGAAAATTGCTTTGAATATTGCCCGTTCCTGCGGAAAGACGGAGAGGGAAATCAGCGGAACGGAGCTGATTCCGGAGTGCCTGATCAGGCTTTTTGATTTTCCCGTAACCGCCTATTTTGCTTTTGCTTTTGATGAGCGGCTGGTTTCCAGATGCCTGCGCGTCATCCGGCAGGCACAGCCGGAAAAGCCCTTTCTTCTCTTGGTGATGGGGAAGCGTTGGCGGACTGCCGCCATGGAGGCTGCAATTGTTGAGAAGTACCAAGGCATCGTTGTTTCCATTCCCGACGTCATGGTGACGACGAAAGATGGATTTGCCTGGGCATACGGCTATTCCTGGGAGTGGCTCAGGCAGGGCATGCCTGTGCATGCGCGCACGGGGGAAAGCCTTCCAACCGGCACCATGTGGGAGGATCTGTGGATTTCCGTGACCGATGAGCGGGAAATAGTCTTTTCCTGTTCACGGGGCGGTGGAGAAGTGAAGGAATTCATGAGGTTTTCCTATCGGGAGGAAAAACGTTTTTTCAGCAGGCAACGGGCGGCGGCGGGTCAGGATTCCACGAAGCCGGCTTATAAGATGCTGTTTTTGTACGTAATGAATCCGGATAAAGCCTGTTTGGACAAGGAGCTTCTGAAAAGGGCCGGGATAGGGAATGAGGCGGAAGCCAGGTCGGATTTGAGAAAAGTTCTTGTGGAAAGGCTGCCCCAGCTGGCGGAAAGAGACCCGTTTGCCAAGAAAAGGGAGAAGTCAAGGCAGGGCATGTACCGCCGGTTCCAGGTAGTGCCCTGTAAATCTTATATCCGTCCTTTGGAACTGATGCTTTCGCTTGAAAGGAAGCCGGAAAGGCACAGGTAGGAGGGCAGGCGGTTATAGACCCTCCCCATGAGCGGCTAGCTGGATGAGCTTATTCGTCCAGCTAGCCGCTTTCTTTTGGTAAATATATGAATTTCAAATAATAATGATGATATGAAAGTGGGGCGTTTTTCGCTAGCTGGATAAGTCCGCACAGGGTTGGCGAATATGCACGAAAAGCAATCACCACCCTTGTTGGAAACCGTGGAAAACCACGCCTTATATCTCGCTCAGCGCCTCCGTTCAAAAGCAAAATCCATCGGATTTCAGATACCTGAGGAAGAGTATCTGGATGTCCTTCAACGGTTCAGGATCCGATGTTGGGAAATTTGCCGCCGTTACCGGAAAAGCGGCGCCGCCGGCATGAAAACATACCTGGGCAATGCGACCGTTTTTGAGCCGGAACGCTATTTGCGCGAGAGGAACCGGAAGAAGAGGCTGCTGCTGCGGGAAGCCCGTCCGCTTGAATATGAAAATGGCCGGGAAATTGACGCTGACGAACATTCGGACTTCCTTTCCGGGCTGATGTTCCGGGAAGAATTCGAGCGGAAAATGGAATCCCTGGAGCCGCAGGAAAGGGAGCTGGTTGAGGCATTGATTGACGCTGAAGGGAATTTGTCACGGGCAGCCAGAAGCATTCATCTGGAGGAAAGCAGGGCGCGCCGCCTCCGGAAACGTCTCCGGGAAGAAAAATTCACTTTTTTAAGAAATGGGCGGCGAATTTCCGGAAACGCGGCAAGCAATCATAGTGAAGGCAGATAAACGTTCTTTCTTTTCTGGCGCATGCCCTGTCCGGGACAGCTCCGTGAAGAGCCGTTTATTCACTTTATCAAGAACCATAAGCATTTGAAAAACAAAATGATGAATACAACAAAAACATGCGGGGATTCCAGTTCCCGGCCTCAGCGTTCGGAAAATTCCCTTTCCTGTCCCGTGGCGGATGCCGCGGCAGGCCCCTCTCATGAACCCCTGCTTCCCGTAGGCACGGTTACCGGAGATATCAGGAACAACGACATTGTCCTTCCCCGCCTGAACATTGTTCAAAGCGTAGGCGCCCTTTCCGGGATATTTCCCCCCGGCAGTATCATCCTCAACAGGGAGGTTGTTCTTTCCGACGGAAGCGTTCCTCTGGAGCTTTCCGTGCTTTCCGCACGCAAGCAGTTTATAGAAAAACTCCCCTTTGATTCCGTGGAGAAGCCGGCCGTCTTCAATTCTCTGGAAGAAGTA
>OLYY01000712.1_pt1 | contig 13288 bp, 14 predicted proteins | sample 1673561 | NCBI WGS metagenome assembly OLYY01 (sample SAMEA103958115, study PRJEB25191) | human gut metagenome | biome: human-associated habitat [ENVO:00009003]; feature: intestine environment [ENVO:2100002]; material: feces | place: Germany | collected 2013/2015
ACATCACCCGCTGCTCCAACAACTACGGCCCCTACCAGTTCCCGGAGAAGCTGATACCGCTGTTCATCAACAACATCCGTCACCGCAAACCGTTGCCGGTGTATGGTAAGGGTGAGAACGTTCGCGACTGGTTGTATGTGGAGGACCACGCACGGGCTATCGACGTTATCTTCCACAACGGAAAGATTGCCGAAACGTACAACATCGGCGGGTTCTACGAGTGGAAGAATATCGACATCATCAAGGTGGTGATCAACACGGTGGACCGCCTGCTGGGTCGCAAGGAGGGTGAGGATATGGACTTGATCACGTACGTGACGGACCGTCTGGGCCACGACATGCGCTACGCCATCGACTCGACGAAGCTCCAGCAGGAGCTGGGTTGGGAGCCTAGCCTACAGTTTGAGGAAGGTATCAAGAAGACGGTGCGCTGGTATCTGGACAACCAGGAATGGATGGACAACGTGACGAGTGGGGATTACCAGAAATACTACGAAACAATGTATAATGGGAGATAATTAATTGGCTGATTCATTAAAACATAAAGCTGTAAGAGGTGTAGGTTGGAGTTTTGTGGATAACATTGCCAATTCCGGTATCACTTTTCTAGTCGGCCTGGTTCTGGCACGCATCCTGACACCTGCAGAATATGGGGTCATGGCCATGGTCACTATCTTTATAGCCATTTCCAATTCCATTGTCGACAGCGGTTTTTCCAATGCGCTGATACGAAAAATAAAGATAGAACAGATAGACTACAATACCGTATTCTATTTCAACCTCGTTGTCAGCCTATTTCTGTATTTGATCTTATTCTTTTGCGCTCCGGCTATTAGTGTTTTCTTCAAGGAACCCATACTGGTAAATATAATGAGGGTTATCGGCTGGATATTGGTCATTAATGCCCTTGCTATTATTCCGCGCACTATTTTAGTGCGTAATGTTGATTTCAAGACTCAGACCAAAGTATCTCTCATCTCTTCTATTTTTAGTGGAGTTATTGGTATCGGTATGGCATTGACCAGCTTTGGAGTATGGAGTCTGGTTGGGCAACAGTTATCCCGTCAGTTTTTGAATACCGTGTTCTTATGGTTCTTTTGTCATTGGCGTCCGTTATGGGAATTCTCAATACAGAGTTTTAAGGAACTGTTTGGATTCGGGTCTAAACTATTATTATCAGGATTGTTGAATACAATCTATAATGACATTTATTCTTTAGTAATTGGTCGTTGCTATTCAGCTGCCGATTTGGGACAGTACACACGTGCTTCTCAGTTCAATACTATTTTTTCTAGTAACCTGACCACCGTTGTACAACGGGTCAGCTATCCAGTACTAAGCTCCATTCAGAACGAGGAGAGACGTTTACGTGAAGCCTATCGTCGGGTTATCAAAGTAACGATGTTGGTCACTTTTGCCTGTATGCTTGGTTTGGCTGCTGTTGCCAAGCCCTTACTTGTGTTGTTGATAGGTGAAAAATGGTTACCTGCCGTCTATTTCCTGCAGATTATCTGTTTTTCTGGTATGCTCTACCCACTTCATGCTATCAATCTGAATATTTTGCAGGTAAAAGGACGTTCAGATTTGTTCTTGAAGCTGGAAATCATCAAGAAGATTATTGCTACTGTTCCCATAGTAATAGGTATTTTCTGGGGTATTGAATTAATGTTATGGGGAAGTGTCTGCTCTTCTTTTATTGCTTTCTTTTTGAATAGTTATTATTCGGCGCCTCTTATCGGTTATCCTACTTCGAGGCAGATAAAAGATGTAACACCCACTTTGGGCATTTCATTCGGCGTGGCAGCAGTCATGTGGAGCCTATCATTATTATCAATATCCTATTACGTCATGTTACCTTTACAGTGCGTGGTTGGCCTTCTGCTCGCATTCCTTATTTACGAGCGTACCAAACTTCCTGAATATATGGAAATCAGGCAACTGTTGCTCAGTGTGTTAAGGAAACGCTTGTAGGGCCATACCGTGTGCGTCTTTCATTAATATCATCGTGTAGTGTATTGTTTGACAATGCTTTAAGCTAAATCTATGCAAGCAATAATAACTATTATTCTATCTGACATTCAGAATCAAATTTCAATTTAAAAATAAAAATGGAAAATAAAAAAGTAATTACGGTTACTTCTCCATTGCTTCCCTCTTTGGATGATTTCATGCCCTATCTGCAGGACATCTGGAACCGCAAGTGGCTGACCAACAACGGTCATTACCATCAGGAACTGGAGAAGGCTCTGTGCGAGTATCTCAAAGTACCCTATATCAGCCTGTTCACCAACGGCACCCTACCTTTGATCACCGCTTTGCAGGCATTGCGCATTACCGGCGAGGTTATTACCACCCCTTACAGCTTTGTGGCTACCACTCATTCCTTGTGGTGGAACGGCATCAAGCCCGTTTTTGTCGACATCGACCCCGTCACAGGCAATATTGACCCAGACAAGATAGAGGCAGCTATCACCCCCCGTACCACCGCTATCATGCCCGTGCACGTGTATGGTCAGCCTTGCGATACGAAACGTATTCAGGAGATAGCTGATAAATATGGTCTGAAGGTTATTTACGATGCCGCCCATGCTTTTGGTGTAGAGGTCAATGGTGAAAGCATTCTCAATGCCGGAGATATGTCTACCTTGAGTTTTCATGCTACCAAGGTTTACAATACTATTGAAGGTGGTGCTTTGGTGATGCACGATGAAGCCACCAAGAAACGCATCGATTACTTGAAAAACTTTGGTTTTGCTGGGGAAACTACGGTGGTGGCTCCCGGTATCAACAGCAAGATGGACGAAGTGCGTAGCGCCTACGGGTTGTTGAATTTGAAACAAGTGGATGCAGCTATCGAAGCTCGTCACAAGGTAGCCCATCAATATCGGGAGGCTTTACGAGGTGTTCCGGGTATCCGTATTATAGAAGATATGCCGGGTGTACGTCATAATTATTCCTATTTCCCCATCTTCATTGATGCAGAGAAATATGGTATGACCCGTGATGAACTCTATTTCAGGATGAAGGAGAACAATGTACTGGGGCGTCGTTATTTCTATCCATTAATAAGTGAGTTTTCTACATATCGTGGATTGGAATCTGCCAGACCGGAAAATTTACCTGTGGCAACTCATATTGCTAATACAGTAATTTGCTTACCGATGTATCATAGTTTGACATATGATGATGTCAAGCGAATTATTGCACAAATTATAAGATAATGAAACAGAAGAAATTGATGCTTTTGGGAGGGCTTCGTTACCTGCTTCCCGTTATTGAGTCAGCTCATCAATTAGGCTATTATGTAATAACCTGTGATTATCTCCCTAATAACATAGCTCATAAATATTCCGATGAATATCATAATGTCAGTATTATAGACAAGGAAGCTGTATTGACACTGGCCCGAGAACTGCAAATTGACGGAATCATGTCGTTTGCTGTAGACCCGGGTGTGATAACAGCTGCATACGTACAGGAACAGATGGGATTGCCGGCTTTCGGCCCCTACGAATCAGTTTGTATTTTACAGAATAAAGACAGATTCCGTAATTTCCTGACTCAACATGGTTTTAATGTCCCTAAGGCCAAAGGTTTTGCGTCCATAGAAGATGCCATATCTGAGAAATATTGGTATCCCTGGCCTGTCATTGTGAAGCCTACTGATTCGGCAGGTAGTAAAGGTGTGACGAGGGTTGACAGTTGGGAAGATTTGCGACCAGCACTGGAAATTGCTTTTGAACATTCCCTTTCCAAAAGAATCATTATAGAAGAATTTATAGAGAAATCAGGTTGTTCTTCGGATACAGATAGTTTCTCTGTTGATGGTGAGTTGAAGTTCGTTTCATTCTCAGCCCAACGTTTTGATGAACACGCTTCTAATCCTTATACTCCTTCCGCTTATAGTTGGCCTTCTACAATGTCGCTTATTCAGGAGGAAGAACTGACGTCGGAAATACAGCGATTGTTAAAGCTGTTGGGTATGCGCACCTCCATCTATAATATTGAAACCCGTGTGGGAACAAATGGAAAGCCTTATATCATGGAAGTATCACCCCGTGGAGGAGGAAACCGGCTGGCAGAAATGCTTCGTTTCGCTACTGGGGTAGATTTGATAACCAATGCTGCCCGTGCTGCGGTAGGAGATAAAGTTGTGGATGTCGAACAGAAACCTTATGATGGTCATTGGGCAGAAGTAGTACTCCATGCCGATAATGAAGGTAAATTTCAAGAACTTCGTATCAGAGATGATATGGGACAATATGTCTTTGAAGAAGATATTTGGGTAGAGGTTGGAGAACAAGTATCTGCTTTCAACGCTGCAAACAATGCGGTCGGTACACTTGTACTTAAATTTGATTCTCACGAGAAATTGGAGAAAGCTCTTTCTTGTCAGAACGATTGGTTAAAAGTAATAGTAGCTTAAGTGTTTGTATGAAAATGAAAGAGGTCGGTAGTGTATTTCCATTAGATACTTTGGAAATAAGTCCAATTACAAGATACACAATAGATGAATTTAAAGATTTCTTGGGTTTGAACGATTGTGTACTGTTTCTTTCGTTAGGTAGAGAAAGTTTTTCAATCATTGCAAGAAATCACCCGCAGGTAAAAAGAGTGTTATTGCCTACATATACATGTCAGACAGTATGTGATCCTTTCGTTGAATTAGGGTGGGATATTGATACATATTTAATTGATGAAAAATTGAGAATCGATTCTCAAGATTTGAGAGAACGTGTTAATGACTTTAAGCCTGCCGTATTGGTGGTTCATCCTTTTTATGGAACGACTTTTAATCAAGAAGAAATCACAGTTTTAGAGGAGATCAAAAAACAGGGAGTTATTGTTGTTGCCGATTATACGCAATCTGTATACTGTAAAGAACATTTATATTTTGCTGATTATATTGTAGCCAGTTTAAGGAAATGGTTTGACTGTCCTGATGGTGGTTACATCTTTTCCACTTGTCATGATTTAAGTGCTTATTCGTCTCTCTCTGAATATACAGATTTTATTATACCTCAAAGAGAGTCTATGTATCTGAGGGATTTCTACTTTAAAACAGGTAATCAGAATCTTAAAGAAATTTCAATACGTTTGAATAAGCAAGCGGTGAGTGGTGTGGAAAAAAACATATATCCGCATTCTTTGTCTGGTTTTGGTTTAAATAGGTTACTGAATTCGTCAGTTGAGGAATTTGGTAGGATTCGTTTCAAAAATTATAACTATCTATATCGCTGTATAAATCAGAATGAAAAAATTCGATTTATATATAATAATTTGGATGCGTTAGTATCTGCTCCGTTGTATTTTCCGATATTTTGTGAGAACAGAAGTGAGCTTCAGAAACAGTTGGCTCTAAATAGAATCTATGCACCGGTATTATGGCCTGTGCCTGAATATTATAAAAAACTCAATGACTTATCTCTATATATTTATAATCATATTTTGGCTATTCCTATAGATCAGCGTTATGGCTCTTCTGAGATGGGAAGAATATGTGATGTTATTAACGATTTTTCTAAAGACAATTAGACTTTTATGAAAAAGCTGGCAGTAATAGGTGCTAATAAACCACTGGAAAGTTTCTATAAACAAGCAAAGGATTTAGGTTATTATCTAATAGGAATTGCCTACGAAGAAGGGGCAGTTTGTAAGAAATATTGTGATAAATTTTATCCGGTTTCATTTTCTGATAAAGAGAAAGTATTGGAAATATGTAAAAAAGAACAAATAGCTGGAATTATTTCCTTTTCTCTAGAATCGGCATTACCCACGTTAATATATGTGGCTCAAAATATGGGATTGGTGAGTAATTCATTCGAATGTGCTAAAAAGTTAGAAAACAAATATTCAATGAGGGAATGTTTTACTGCTAATGGCATTCCAAATCCCGAATATAAAATAGTTAGCTGTAAGGAAGATTTAGAGAATGTTAATATTCCATATCCGTGCATAGTTAAACCTGTAGATAGTGGAGGTAGTCAGGGTGTGACAAAGGTTAACAATTTCAATGAACTCAAAAACGCTTTTGACAGGGCAATAGAATATTCCAAAAAAGGGAGAGTAATCATTGAACAGTATATTGATGGTCGAGAATTTTCTGTAGAATATATCAGTCATAATGGGAAACATTATCATTTGCAGATAACAGATAAAACTACAAGTGGTGAACCTTATTTTGTGGAGTTAGCTCATCATCAACCGGCACAGATCTCTATGGATATGGCAAATAGAATTAAATGTATGGTTGAAAAGGCTTTGACGGCTTTGAGTATTGAGAATTCTGCTAGCCATACAGAAATCAAGTTGAATTCCAAAGGTGAATTATATATAATAGAGATAGGTGCACGAATGGGAGGAGATTATATAACTTCAGATTTGGTTAGATTATCAACAGGATATGATATGGTCAAAGGATGTATTGAATTGGCCACTGGAGACTTTAGAATACCGGAGATAAATGATAAATATTTTTCTGGAATTTATTTTTATAGTAAACTAACTCCTTATATAGCTGATATAATTAACAATAGTAAAATGTATCCAGACATTGTTGCTTCAGAATTAGAATCTACGCAACTTCCTGATACGAAGAGTAATGCGGACAGAAGGGGATATTTTATATATAGAAGTATTAATGGCAAAATGGAGTTTTAAGTATAATGGAAAAGTCTATCTTTTTTAGATCCTTTGAATTAGAGGATGTCGAATTGATATATAAGTGGATGAATGATTATGATTTGATGAAGAATGCTATTGGTATGGCTAGGCCATGGTCTATGCAAGACTGTATAGATTGGGTGACACCTAAAACAAAACATGATCCATTTAATTATTGGTTTGCAATTTGTTTGAATGACCAATCTAAAAAAATGATTGGTTATACAGGAGTCAATAATATTCATTATGTTAACCGTTCTGCAACTTGTAATGCTATAGTAATAGGTGATGCTGATTGTAGAGATGGAATAAGTTGGTTGGAAACAAATATTTTAATTAGGGAGTTTGTTTTTGAGACACTCCATCTTAATAGATATTATGGAAGTTTTTCTGAGACTCAAAAAACAACAGCTATTGCAAATGAATTGTTTTATTCCACGATAGAGGGAGTCGAAAGGCAAGCAATATGGAAAAATGGCCAGTATAATGATGTTTATTTGGTATCGTTATTAAGAGATGAGTATCTTCAGCATAAGACGAATGGGGATTATGAGTTGATGTCTCTGATAAGAAGATTGAGAAAATTATTAAAACGATAGACTTTATTGCTGTGAGATGAGAATACAATTACAAATACTCTTGTTTCTAGGCTTGTTTGCAACTTTTTCAGTGCATGGAAAAGAATTTGTATCTGCAATTGATAAAGATATTGATTCTCTGTGTAGAAAATTGGAAGTTATTGGTTTAGAGTTAGCTTTAATTCGTGATTCCAACATAGTATATTCCTATACTTATGGGAAGGCTATTAAACGTGATAATAGTGGTAAGTATTTTTTTAGTGAGTTTAATCGTAAATCCGATTTATGGAAGGTAGCTTCACTTACTAAGAATATAATTGCTACGGCTATAATGCAATTAGAAGAAAAAGGTTTGCTCTCAATATATGATGATGCAAATAAATATCTTCCATTTAAATTGAGAAATCCATCGTTTCCTAACGACATTATAACGATACAAATGTTATTGTCTAATCACTCCAGCATATTAAACGATCGTTATGAAAGAAAGGACTATCCTGGTGTGCAATATTCGTCAGTAAAACCCGGTACAGAATATATATATAGCAACGTAAACTATCTTTTACTGGCATCTATTATAGAAAATATAACGAAAGAATCTTTTGACAAATATATTATAAATAATATTTTTGAGCCATTGGAAATATCTGGTTATTTCTACCCTTATAATGAAATAAAAGATAGATTGGTATATGGAAAATGGATGGCAAATCCATTTGTGATTCATATCAGGCATATAGGCATATTGATAAGGAAAGTTATCGCATCTGTCAAGATACTAAATCTTTGGATCCGGCAGGAGGGCTTATCATATCTTTGCCAGATATGGTAAAATATGTAAAACTTTGCATGGGAAATTCAAGAAAAATAATCAAAGATAGCACATTGCGACGGATGAGATCACCGCAATCTGATAAGTCTCAATATGGATTAGGAACGATTGATTATTCAACCACAATAAAGGGGGAGAATCTATATGGACATACAGGTTACGCTTATGGAATATATACATGCATGATTTATAACCCTGAACGTAAGTATGGAATTGTTATATTTTGTAATGGGCTTAAAATTAATTACCAAAATGCTTTCCTCATAATTTATAAGCCCATTATTACAATGTTGCATAACAAATACATAATGGAAAATCATGACTCTATCAACTAAAATAAACGCTCAAAATATATCTCAAGCATTTTTTCTAATAACAATATTATTAGTGATGTATAATTCTATGCAATTGTACATTACTTGGCTTCTTCCTCAGACTGTATTAATATTTATAAGTTTTTTGAGCTTGATATTTTATTTGCAGTATAACAAATTATATGCTACAAAGAAAAGATTGTTTTCGGCAATACTGATATCTTTTGCGTTGTTATATGAAGGTGTTACGATTTATCCTGTTTCTTTCTTAAGCTGGATACAGCTTCTTTCTAGAATAATCTTAGTTTCAGTGCTCATTTTTTCCCAGTTTCATTTTTTGTCTAGGGCATTGAAATTTATAATACGTGTGACAGCAATCCTAATATTGGTTTCTTTGATATTTTGGGTTATGTACCTAATTGGTATTCAGTTACCACATTACTCCGTAGTGACCAATAATTATTATGACCATTCGGTATATTATTTCTTCTTGTTAAATAATGGTTCTGTCATACCTAGGTTTGCAGGATTATTTCTTGAACCAGGTCATGTAGGGTCTACAGCCTGTTTGCTATTTTTCTTAAATAATGTGACATTAAAAAAATGGGAAAATATAGTTTTTTTAATTGCAATATTCTTGTCTCTATCTCTTGCAGCTTATGGATTATTGGTAGGATGTATTGGCCTACATCTACTGATAAAGTCAAAAAAAGCTTGTTTGAAGCTAGTGCCTTATCTTGTTGTGTTACTTTTAACTAGTATTTTTTTTTCGAACTATAATGATGGTGACAATCCTATCAATGAAAAAATATTGATGCGTTTAGTTTTTGAGGATGGTAAAATGACAGGTAACAACAGAACCAGCCAAGCTTTTGATTATGCCTATGATAGGTATTTAAAGAGTGATAGGGTTTTTACGGGTATGGGACGTGATGTAATGGTTTCAGGATCTAAGGTAGGAGTACTACATGGTACAGCTTCATGGAAGAAGTATTTTTTTCTGAGGGGATATATAGGGTGCACACTATTATTAACTTTCCTGTTTTATTACTTATACTCTTATCCAACAAAACAGGGTTTTGCTTTTTTAATAATTTACTTGGTTTGTAACATGATTAGAGACTATCCCTTAGATGAACTTTGGTTATATTTAATGGTAATATCACTGCCTGTTTATACAAAAAATACAACTACTAATTGAATCTATTATGGGAATATTACATTTGGGGTTTAATGGACATTTACAGCAAAATTCAATGCTTGTCTTTGAGCGCTACTATCCTGAACAAAATTTTATGATTGCAAGACCACCGCGAAAAAATAATTCCGCTATTATTGATTTGCCGGATTCTATATTTAGATGGTTGGACTATGGAGACTCTTCAAAATATCCTGATATATTAAAAATTTGTAAAGAAAAGAACATTGACAAAATAGTATTACATGCTGCATTCTATAGTAATGTTAATCTTGCCGAGTACCTGAAAGCCCAAATTAGCAACTGTACAGTGTATTGGCTTTTTTGGGGATTTGAACTTTACAATGCACTAGGCGAAGATTTAGGAGTGAACTTTATAGACGAAAAATTCTGTTTGTTCAAGAAAAGAACTTACTATTATCCGAATAGAGTAAAGCATTATTTAAGATATTTGAGATACGGATATAATTATTTGGATGTTCTTAAAAAGATAAGTAAAATCGCTGATTATTTTTGCTTTTGGAATATGTATGATTACAATTTATACACTAAATATTTTGGCAATGATGTAAAGTTTAAGTTATTTGGATATGTATGTCGGGAAAAAAATGAAGAAGAAAAGGAAGTGTATAATTTTCCAGATAAAGAACAAACGATTATAATCAATCATCAGGCATCAGCAACCGGAAATCATTCTACATTGATGACAAAAATTAAGGAATTGGACCCAACAGGAGATTTTTCGGTATGTATGCCTTTAAGTTATGGTTCCGAGAGTATCAAAAAGAGATGTTTAAAATTAGGGTATCATTTGTTCGGAGATAAATTCCAGCCAATACTAAAATTTATGCCTCGTGATGATTATTTTCGTATAGTAGATTCTGCCCAAGTTGCATTATTCGGGCAGAAACGACAAGAAGCAACCGGCAACATAGGTCATTTGTTAATGATGGGGACAAAAGTGTTTCTTCGGGAAGCCAATCCTTTGTTGGCATTTTATAGAGAAAAGGGATATTATATTTTCTCATTTGAAAAAGATCTCATCTCAGCCAGTGATTTGTCTCCACTGACAGAAGAACAAAAAATCCATAATAGAAAAGTCTGGTATAGAACAAGATTGTATTATGATGATTTTATGACAACTTTTTTTGATTAAATAATGAAAAATCTAGTGATTATAGGTGCCGGTGGTATGGGACGCACCGTTTATGATATTGTATGCGAAAGCAGAGGTTATGGAATTGAGTTTAAAGTTAAAGGGTTTATCGATGACAATATTTCAGCTCTTGACGGATTTACGGATTATCCGCCTTTATTAGGTACTATTTCAGATTATTTACCGGAACCGGATGACGTGTTTACTTTTTCTATTGGAGGAAGTTCACGAAAGGATTGTATACAGAAAATATTGGAACGCAAAGTTGAATTTATTAATATTATTCATAAGACAGCACGTGTTGGAACAGGTGTAACATTAGGTTGTGGAAATATTATTGGAGCATTTACTTCGTTAGGAGCAAATTGTAGCGTTGGTAATTATAATATGATTCAATCTTATACGGTGATAGGCCATGATGCCACAGTAGGTGATTTTAATAGAATAGATACTCATGTTACATGCGTAGGAGGCATTCAAATAGGTAATGAAACAACCATTCACACCTCTGCAGTTATTAACCATAAAGTAATAGTTGAAGATAAGGCGCATATCGGTGCGTGTAGTTTTGTTATAAGAAAAGTCAAATCAGGTACAACTGTATTTGGTAACCCAGCGAAAACATTAATTTAATAGATATAGAATTATGGACATTAAAGTTTTTATTGAAAATTTTGCAGCACAGTTTGATGATACAACTGTTGAAATGTTGAATGCGGAAACAAAGTTTAGAGAACTGGAAGAATGGTCGTCATTAATTGCTTTGTCAATTATAGCAATGGTAGATGAAGTTTACGGAATAACCTTAAGTGGTGAAGATATCCGTGGCTCTCAAACTATTGGTGATTTGTTTAACAAGGTATTGGCAAAGAAATAAATGTATAATCCTTTTTCTTTAAAAGGTAAGATCATACTTATAACCGGTGCTTCTTCTGGTATTGGAAGAAGTGTAGCTATTGAGTGTGCCCGATTGGGGGCAACCTTGGTGCTGACTGGTAGAAATGAACGTAACTTGCATGAAACCCTTCAATCTCTTGAAGGAGGAAAGGAACATCAGGTTGTTGTTGCAGATTTGTCCAACGAGGAAGATGTTGATAAACTAGTAATGTCTTTACCTCCGTTGGATGGTTTGGTATGCAATGCTGGTGTAGGTAAAATCCTTCCAGTACAATTTTATTCGTCAGAAGTATTGGAGGAAGTGTTTGGTATAAATGTTTTTGCACCTATGCTTTTGATAAAACTATTGGTGCGAAAGAAAAAACTGAAAAATCCTTCTTCTGTTGTGTTTACAGCTTCTATTTCCGGTTACAGTAATATAGCTCCCGCTAATGGAATTTACGGAGCTTCTAAAAGTGCATTAAGTGCTTATATGAAGTACGCCGCTTTGGAACTGGCTGGTAAGGGGATTCGTTGTAATGCCGTTCATCCTGGACGAATTCAGACTCCATTGATAGAAAACAGGCTTCTTTCAGAAGAAGATGTAGCCAAGGATGTGGATACGTATCCATTAAAACGCTATGGAAAGCCGGAAGAAGTAGCTCATGCCATTATCTACTTGTTATCGGATGCAGCAGCTTGGGTAACAGGAACAAATCTGGTTATTGATGGAGGACGTAGTTTGAAATAGATTTTTATTTATGGAACGTTTATTATCTGACAAAGTTTGTATCATTACTGGCGCAGCACAAGGCATAGGTAAATCCATTGCCGAGCGTTTTGCTGGTGATGGAGCCATTGTATATGCTTGCGACCGACAGGAAGGCAGCATGGAGGATTGGGCAGAACAATGTGCAACCGCCAATGATACCCGTGTAGTGCCCTTGTATTTTGATGTAACGGATGCCGCAGCTGTCAAGTCAGCCTTTATGTCGGTATTCAAACAAGAAGGACGCATCGATGTATTGGTTAACAATGCCGGTGTCGTGTTTAATAAGAAGATAGGTATGATAGTTCGTCCTGAAACAGAACTGATGTTTCGGGTGAATGTGATTGCGGTTATAGAAATGGTGCAGCTGGTTTCACGTCTGATGGCGAGGGGCAAGGGCGGTTCCATTGTCAACATTGCTTCGGTAACTGCTGTATTGGGTTCACCCGGGCAGTCGGCATACTCGGCTACCAAAGGTGCCATTATGTCGTTCACCAAATCAGCAGCCAAGGAATTGGCAGGCTTGGGAATCCGGGTTAATGCGGTAGCACCGGGTATAGTGAAGACTGAACGCTTCTCAGAACTGTATGAGGAGAGTGGCGAGAAAATAGATACACGTATTCAGAAGATAGCATTGGGACGTTTGGGCACACCGGAGGATGTGGCCAATGCTTGTGCATTCCTGGCTTCTGACCGGGCTTCTTATATCTCAGGGCAGATACTTGGGGTGGATGGATGTGCATCGATATGATGATTTAAGTTTTTAAGTTTATAAGTTTCTTAAGTTCTTTAGTTCATAATAAGTGGATTATCTGAATATCTATTTGAATTAAAGAACTAAATGCTTGTAAGCAGTCAAAAAAAGGCTATTGATTGAAATGGGTAACTTCGCTGCCAACCAA
>OLYY01000715.1_pt1 | contig 13203 bp, 10 predicted proteins | sample 1673561 | NCBI WGS metagenome assembly OLYY01 (sample SAMEA103958115, study PRJEB25191) | human gut metagenome | biome: human-associated habitat [ENVO:00009003]; feature: intestine environment [ENVO:2100002]; material: feces | place: Germany | collected 2013/2015
GCTGATATGCAGGATCTCGCTCACGCTGTCCAGTGAGAGGTCGAACATGTAGTTATCCTCCATGTACTTGCGTACGTGGGCCATGACCAGTGCGTTGCGGTCATTTTCCCCTGCTTCGGCAGCATCGCTTTCCGGATCCGCTTCCGGCTCCGGCTCCACCGGAGCCAGCTCGGCAAGGCGGCGGCCCGCTTCGATCTGGCGCATGGCCTTGCGGATCGATGCCTCCACCTCGTCCGGGTTCACCGGCTTGAGCAGGTAATCACAGGCGCCCAGATGCATGGCCTCGTGGGCATACTGGAACAGGCTGTAGGCCGTGACGAAGATTACCTTGCACTCCGGGCGCTGTTCCAGCACCGCACGGGCCGCATCCAGACCGTTCATGCCGGGCATTTCAATATCCATCAGGATCAGGTCTGCGCCCCACAGCACCGCCGTATCCGCCGCCTTGCGGCCATTTTCGGCTGTCTCAATGGTGATCTCGTGCTCAAAGCGGCGGGCAACGATATCCTCCAGAGCTTCTCTTTCCAGTACTTCGTCATCCGCGATCAACAGACGAATCATTCCTCAAACTCCTCCTCATTTTCCACCAATGGCAGGTACAGCACCACCGCCGTACCACGTCCCGGATGGGACCGTATCACAAGGCGGCTGTTCCGGTCCAGCAGACGCAGACGGGCCGCCACATTATAGATTCCAATATGTTCCCAGCGCTCACCGGGCTGACTGAGCGCCCCGCGCAGCTGCTGTAATTGTTCCGGCTGGATGCCCACGCCGTTATCCACTACACGGATGCACAACAGGTGTTTTTCCCGCAGCGGGTTGACCCGGATGCGCACCACACCGCCCTCCTCTTTGGGGCAGATGCCGTGCTTGAAGGCATTTTCCACGACAGGCTGCAAAATAAAGGACGGCACCATGGTCTCGGTTAGATCCAGCAAATCGGAAATGCGCCACTCCATGCGCACACGCTCGCCAAAGCGGACGTGGTAGATGGAATAGTATTCATCCACAATGCGCACCTCGCGGGAAAGCGGCACCTGTTCGTCGTTGCTCATCAGACTATAGCGCAGCAGATGGGAAAGCGCCATGATGAGCGCCTGCGTACGGTAGGCCGTCTCGGTGCCGGCAGTCTGCTGGATCACGTTCAGGGTGTTGAACAGAAAGTGCGGGTCGATCTGGCTGCGCAGCTGCTGCAGCCTGCTGCGCTCCATGCGGTTCTGCAGTTCCAGTGCTTCGGTCTTCTGCCGGTGCAGCTCCCTCTCGATTTCGTTTTTCTCCTGTAAGGTCGTCATCTGCTGGGCCATGGAGTGCTTCATAATGTTGAAGGACTCCGCCAGCCGGGCGATCTCCGGCTGCTTGGGCAGCGGGATATCCGGGATGTCGAATTTGCTCCGGCCAATGGCGCGGGATGCTGCGATCATCTGCTGCACCGGCGTGAGCAGCCGCATGACCATCAGGCCACTGACGCAACCCAGAGCCACGCACAGGGCCACCACGACCGTCTGCAGCAAAACAATGCGCTCATTCAGGGCCGAGATGACGGTGTAGGAACCCTGTGCGTCCAGAATGGCCGTTTCCAGCAATTGCAGGGTGTACTGGCTCAGATAATCCCCGCAAGGCAGGATCTTTGCATAGTAAAGCTGCGAGGCTGCAGCGTCATCCCCGCTGCGCAGGTCGCTCTGCAGCTCTTCCAGCAGGCCGGTATAGGTCTGGTAGACGGTATCCACCGCGCCGTACAGCACCCGCTGCTCATCACTGACATTCTCCAGCTCTTCCAGACTGGTGCCGATACGCCACAACCACGCATTGCAGGTCGAGGACGCAGACTGAAGCCGTTCCATGAGCTCGTCCGTTTCGCTGTTCTCCCAGCGGTAGTTTTCCAGCACGGAAATAGAGCTTTCCACACCGCCCTGAAAGCGGCTGATGGCATTGAAGCTGCCCATCTGCGCGTCCTGTACCGCCTGCACTGCTCTGGACTGGTAGCCATTGAGCGCGAGCTGCATGGCAAAGGCCGCAAAAAATGCTGCCAGACACAGGCCCATGCGCTGCTTGAGGGTAAAACGCCATTTGCGGTGCTGCAATACCTGCCGCCTCCCTTTGTTTTATAATAGCTTATTCTACCACGCATTGGGCCGGATTGGCAAGGTTTGTGCGGGTTTCTCTTGCCTAAACCTCGCAATTGTGGTACGATGCCTATAAATATAAATAGGAGGCGACTCTATGTCCCATACCATTTCCGTTTCCACCACCATGGATGGACCCGGCTTCCATGATTTTGCCGTGTTTGACGCATTCCATCACCGCAAAGCATGGCTGCGTCCCGCCATTTTTGCCGCCATTATGCTGGCTTTTGCCGCCGTCTGCCTTTCGCAGCTGGGCAAGCGCCCGGGCGCCGGGCTGCTGGCCGCTGTGCTGGCCATTGTGGGCATCGGCCTGCCGGCAAGCTACTTTTACTCCTTTTTCCACAGCGTATCCAAGCAGATCCGGCAGATGCACCTGCCGCGGGCCTTCTACCGCGTAGAGCTGGCCGACACCGGCATCGCCGTGTGGATGTACGGCCAGCAGGACAAGCCCGAACCCACCAACCGCCACGCATGGGACAATTTTTACTGTGCCTACCGCACAGACAACGCTGTGTACCTCTACGTGGAAAAAGAAAAAGCCTACTTACTGAATGACCGCATGGAAGCGGTATGGCAGTTTTTGACCGGCATCCTGCCAAAGGAAAAGCTGCATGACTGCCGAAAAGCATAAGATCTTGCATACATACAAGCAAAAAGAACTGCTGATGAAATGTCAGCAGTTCTTTTTTGTATATATAAATTTGTATACAAAAAACCCACGCTGCGGCAAAGCAAAGCGCAGCGCGGGTACGAAGATATCTTAAATTATTGCGTCAGCAGATCAACGGGCCAGCGTATACTTGTGCAGGGTCTTGCGCACAGCGCCGGGGCCTGCAAACAGCTCCTTGGCCATGGACTCGATCTTCTCGCCCAGACCAACGGCATACAGATCCACACCGAACACGTCAACACGGCTGTACAGCTTCTTCAGGCAGCTGAAGTCCTGCTCGCCTTCCTTGACCTCCAGCGGAGCAACGATGGCCTGCAGTTCAGCCAGCAGCGGATCGGTGGAAGGCTCAAAGGCCTGACCATTGTCATCGATGCCCTTCAGGTAGCGGGCATAGCCTGCCAGCACCAGCGGGATCAGGACCAGATTGCTCTTGTCCAGGCCGCGGGCCTCGTAAGCCTTGATGGTCTCGCCGAAGCGGATGGCCAGCTTCTGAGAGGTATCGGTAGCGATACGCTGGGGAGCATCGGGCATGAAGGGGTTGGGCAGGCGGCGGTTGATGACAGCACCGATGAACTCATAGGGGTTCAGCACGCCGGGATCAACGACCACAGGCATGGCCTCGATATAGCCGATCTTCTGGATGAAAGCACGCAGATCCTCGTCTGCCATCTCGGCAGAGATGAGGGTGTAGCCCAGCATGCAGCCATAGATGGACATGGCAGTGTGCAGGGGGTTCAGGCAGGTGCAGACCTTCATCTTCTCGATCTTGTCCACGGTCTCGCGGTCGCAGTACAGCACACCGCCCAGCTCCAGCGGAGGACGGCCATTGGTGTAGTGATCCTCGATGCACAGGTACTGGGTCTCCTCGGCGTTGACGAAGGGAGCGGTGAAGGTGTGCTTCTCGGTGACGATGGTGTAGTTGTCCTCAAAGCCGTCGTCAGCCAGCATCTTCTGCACCTTGGCGTCCGGGCGCGGGGTGATCTTGTCGATCATGCTCCAGGGGAAGGTGATCTTGGTCTCGTCCTGCACATAGGCCAAGAACTCGGCGGGTACCAGACCCTGCTCCACCCACTTTGCGGCGTAGGCATGGACAGCATTCTTGACCTTATCGCCGTTGTGAGAGCAGTTGTCCATGCTCTGAACGGTCAGGGGCAGCTTGCCGGCCTTGAAGCGCTCGTACAGCAGAGCAGCGACCTTGCCCATAGCCAGCACGGGGGTCAGGCCGCGCTCCAGATCAGCAGGAGCAACGCCGTAGCCCTTCTCGGTGATGGTGAAGGAGATCATCTGCAGGCTGGGGTTCTGGAAGATCTCCACCAGACGTGCCCAGTCCTCGCCGAAGGAGTAGTCAGCCTTCAGGCTCTCGGTGACGGAAGCCACGACCTTCTTCTCGATCTCGCCGGTGGACTTCAGGCAGACCAGCAGGCTCAGGTTATCATAGGGCTGGTAAGCCTTGTCGATGATCTCGTAGTCAAAGCTCTCGGCCACGATGACGCCGCGGTCATACTTGCCGCTGTTCAGGGCCTCGTTCAGGATGGCAGCCGGGAACGCACGGAAGATGTTGCCTGCGCCGAAGTGCACCCAGGTGGGTTCGGCGTAGGTCTTGGCCTTGACGGCCTCGATGTCGAACTTGGGCAGCTCATAGCCCTTTTCTGCCCATTCGGCAGACAGATTGCCATTTTTGATCTCAGACAGCTTCATATTCATCAGCCCTTCTTTTTCTCTTCATCCAGACGATCCAGCAGATCCCAGACACCCAGCATATACTGGACGCCCAGAGCACGGTCATACTTGCCGTAACCGGGGCGGCAGTTGCCGGGGCCTTCCTCCCACAGCTGACGGCCGTGGTCGGGGCGGATGTAGCCCTCAAAGCCGCAGTCATGGTAAGCACGCAGCACCTCGATGATGCCGGTCTCGCCGCAGCAGTCGCGGTGAGCAGCCTCGGAGAAGTCGCCGTTGGGGAAGTGGTGGATGTTGCGGATGTGACCAAAGGCAATGCGGTCGCAGTGCTTGCGCACGATCTCGGCACAGTTGTTGTTGGGGTTTGCGTTCAGGCTGCCGGTGCACAGGGTCAGGCAGTTGTACGGATCATCCACCATGCTCAGGAAGCGGTCGATGCTCTCAGCATCCACCAGCAGGCGGGGCAGGCCGAAGATATCCCAAGGGGGATCGTCCATGTGGATGGCCATCTTGATGTCGCACTCGCGGCAGGTGGGCATCAGAGCTTCCAGGAAGTACTTCAGGTTCTCCCACAGCTTTTCCTTGGTGACAGGGGCATAGGCCTTGAACAGCTCGTCCAGCTTTGCCATACGCTCCGGCTCCCAGCCGGGGAAGGTCATGTTATACTTCTCAGTGAAGGACATGATGTACTCGGCCATAGCCTTGTAATCGTCCTTGATTTTGTCCTTCTCGTAGAACAGTGCAGTGGAGCCGTCGCCCACGGGGTGGAACAGGTCCGTACGGGTCCAGTCGAAAACAGGCATGAAGTTGTAGCAGATGACCTTGACGCCAAACTTGGACAGATTGCGGATGCACTGCTTATAGTTCTCGATGTACTTGTCGCGGGTGGGCAGGCCGATCTTGATGTCATCGTGAACATTGACCGACTCAACCACGTCCATATCAAAGCCGTAGGCGTGGATCTGATCGGCTACCTTCTGGATCTCGTCGATCTCCCAGATCTCACCGGGCATTTTGTCGTGCAGCGCCCAGACGATGCTGGTCACACCGGGGATCTGCTTGATGTCGCTCAGGCTGACGGGATCGTTGCCCTCGCCATACCAGCGCCAACCCATTTTCATAGGCATAGGAAAATCCTCCTGTTTTATATTTTTTGCTTTGCATTTTCCGCGCAGCCGTGTGCCGCGCTCTCGTACTTATATTCTAGTATATCAGTTCATTTTTTTCAATGGACGCTTTGCCGGATTTTAGTGTTTATTCTTGTATACTTTAGACAAAAAGAACAAAAATCTCCTCTCATGCAGGCAAAAATCCGAAAGTTCGTTTAGAAAATCACGATCTTTACGCCCTTGCGGCGGGACAAACAGCTCCCCTTCTGCAAGGTATTTTTCCCCTGCCCCACAAAAAATCCGCCGGGCACAGACACCCGGCGGACAGTTTTTCCTATATTGATATTACAGTTTCTGCTCTAAGACGATCTTGCAGATGCGGTCCACATCCTCCATGGAAAGGTCGGCATACAGCGGCAGGGTCAGCACCCGTTTTGCCACATGCAGAGCCACCGGCGTTGCGTCCACATCGTATTTACCGTGGAAGCACTCGAAGGTGTTGGTAAGCGGATAAAAATACTTGCGCGCGCCTATTCCGTTTTGGGCCAGTGCATCCATTACCTCATTGCGGCTGGCACCAAAGAGATTTTCGTCGAACACCACCGGGAAATAGGCGTAGTTGGACCTGACCTCTGGCTGCTGCACATTCAGGCGCAGACCGTCCACGCCTTCCAGATGCTCACGGTAGCGCTCCACCACAGCCCTGCGCTTGGCGATTTCCTCATCCACATGACGCAGATTGCACAGACCCATAGCGGCACAGAACTCGTTCATCTTGGCGTTGGCGCCCACGGCATCCACCTCTTCCGGGCCGTGGATACCAAAGTTTTTCAGCTCGTACAGCCTGCGGCCCATATCCGGGTCCCGATAGCAGACCGCACCGCCCTCAATGGTGTTAAACACCTTGGTGGCATGGAAGCTGAAGCAGGAGGCATCGCCAAAATTACCGATACCCTGCCCCTTATAGGTCTCGCCAAAGGTATGGGCGGCATCGTACAGCACCTTCAGACCATACTTGTGGGCGATGCGCTCGATCTCTTCGATGTTGCATATATTGCCGTAGACGTGTACCGGCAGGATGGCACAGGTTCGGTCGGTGATGAGCCGCTCGATCTGGGTCACATCCATGGTGTAGGTCTCGGGGTCGATATCACAGAACACCGGTTCCAGTCCATTGCGCACGATGGCGTGGGTGGTGGACGCAAAAGTGAACGGTGTGGTGATGACCTCGCCCTGCAGATTCATGGCCTGCAGAGAAAGCTCCAGCGCCATGTGGCCGTTGGTGAGCAGCTCCACATTGGGCACGCCCATGTATTTTTGCAGTTCAGCCTGCAGGGCCTTATGTTTTTCGCCCATGTTGGTCAGCCAGTGGCTGTCCCAGATGGAGCGGATCTCTTCAATGTATTCTTCCATGCTGGGCATGGAAGAACGGGTAACAAGGATTTTGCTATCTGTCATACAATTTCCTCTGCATCATCTGCACTCAACGTTTTATGCATTCCACCATGTCAGAATCTCTTCCGGATTCATCCGGTCATAGATCATATCCTTTCCGTGCTCATCCGTGATTTTCAGCTTCGCATAGGCTTTTTCAACATCTAGCTTCAGCTCTTCCACTGATTCGCTGCTGAATGCAAACACATAGATTTTGCTGAGGATCGCGCTGTCATCTGTACATTTTTGACCAATACGCCCATGCAGCAATGACAACGTGCAGTCTTGCATCTGCGCGATCTCACTCGGTCCTTCTATTTTTGCAATCGTTCCGGTCTTTGCAAAAACATTAACTGTCACACATTTCATCTTTTCGTTGACCGGAGTTCGCTCCACGCCATCCGTACTGCCATATAGCGCGTGCTGAATAAAGGTATCCAAAAAGTTTACCGGTCCTTTTTTCTGCACATAGTAGGCCTGATGTGCACCTTCCAGCCGGAAACCGCACTCAAAAAAGACGAACTCCTGATCCTTATCAATAAATCCCGAGAAAAAGATACATCCATACTGGATGCCCATTCCCTGGATCATTGCTTCGATCCTGCTGCGAACCTTTCGATTATATGCTTCTATGTGTCGTTCCGGATATAGCCATGCGCTCTGGACAACTTTTGACATTCCGTTATTCTTGGCATTGATCGTATCACACGAGGAAAGCAAGGTCAATTTTCCTGCTTCTGCCAGATAGTAGAAGTCCACCTTATCGGCGTCCGTATCTGAAATATACTTTTCAATAATCACATGCTTTCCAACCGAAAGGTCGTACGCATACTGGCAGGCTTTTAGCAGTTCCTCTTTGTTCTTTGCAATACTGATTCCGATCGAACCAGCCCGATCCGTTGGCTTGACGATGACAGGATATTCATCCACATCGTCCACAGACTCATATTCTTTTACGACAGGCACGCCATATTTGCGGCAGCACTCCTTAAATTTGATCTTATCTCTTGTGATATCAAGCTGTTCCTGATTGATATAGCAGGGCAATCCGAGCCGTTTGCACAGCTGCATCATGTTGTCCACTCTGAATTCGCTGTAGCCCGCAAGGACGCCATTGATCCTCTCTGCGCGGCAGCGTTTTTCCAGTTCATCCAAATCGGACCAGCTGATATCCCATGCTTCGTTTGCAATCCGTTTTGCCGGAGCCAAACTATAATCCATGTGGTTATCTGTTGCTATGACATAGATTCCCTGCGCTTGTGCACGCTTTATCAAAGCAATTTCCCCTGCCGTAGCGCCGAGTATCAACAACTTTTTACATTTCATTTTTTATTTTCTCCACAATATACTGCATTGTTTTGACACCGTACCGTTGATCTATGGGCAGCGGCAAAGTATTTGCTGCAAGCTGATATTCAATTGCATTTTCCGGCAGTTGCCGCAAAACATTGGGCCAGAGCGTCGGGATATAAATTTTTTCTGCCTGCAGCTTTTTGCGCACCGCGGCACCATTTTTGATCCAGAGTGGATACATGAAAGCGCCCTCTGGAATAGCCAGAGTCAGCTGGTTGGCGCTTCCAAACTGCTCATGCAGAACGGCAAAATTCTGACTCCTTCGTGCGCGGACAAACTCATAATCCACACCATGCAGCAGATTTTGGGTCAGCTTCGACATCATTTTGACCGGTTCCCCGGCAAACAATTTGTTGTTTGCTGCATACTCGGCGTAGAACTCGTTCGCACTGCGTTCATAGCGTCCCAGCAGAAAGTGCATCCGTTCAAAAGATTCATCCTGCTGCAGTTCCCGTTCCAGTCGGACGTCTGTATAAAGGAATGCACCATCTGCCACGCCAAAAAACTTGCGGCAGGTATAAAGCGTATCCACACCTTCCACGGGAAGCTGGAAATAGCTCTGCGCGTTGTCTACGATGATGCGGCCATACTGGTCTTTCCAGCGCTTCAACGTTTCGTTGCTCAACTGCCCGTAATAATTGACGATGTACAGCCACTCGTTCTCGCCGAGCTTTTGCGGGAACTGCGGCATAAACGTTTCGTCTACATGGTAAAACTCGAACGGAACACCGAGCTTTTCGCACACATCCGGAACTGAAGAGCAGAGAAAATACGGCAGATAAAGTTTTTCGATTTTCTTTGCTTCACACAGATATGCCAGTGCATTTCTGCCGCAATTCAGCTTAGTTGCTTCTTCATGAAGCATCCTGCCGCGAAAAGTTTCCAGTTCAATATATCCACCGATTTCTCTCATTGGTTTTTCCTTTCGTGGAGTCGTTTCTGCAGAGTTCAATCATTTTCCAAGAGATCGATATAAACCAGTTCATCCATCCTGTTAATAATATCAAACATCTGCTTTTCATCCGGGAACTTCATAAAGATGATCCCCAGACATTTGGCTGCGTTGTCAAAAAACTCTATCTTGTCGCCTTCTTTTTTATAAATACACTTCCGGTAAATATACTGTTCCAGTTCCGGCGCAAACGAGATACCTTTATAAATTCCATTCTTTGCACTATGGAGATTGCAGGTAGCATAACAGCCCTTTGGCTCATGGGGGCATTCACGAACTTCTCTGCCCATCGCCGCTTCCACCGACATCTGTGCAACATCCACGCCAAAGATATCCCCCAGAAGATCCGGTATCATATTGCCGCCTGCCCGTGGGCCGATGTCAATGGGCCACACCCGGCCGCTTTTATCTACGACCAGTTCCACATTCATAGAACCATTTGCGATTTTCAGCAAATTGACCAGTCTCTCGACGGTTGCTTTTACATTCGCCGTATCCGGCGCTTCCAATTGGAGCGGATAGCTCTTGCCTACCGGAACCAGCGGATTCACTCTGCTGTCACGGTGACAGTTCATCAATCCCCAAAGAACCACTTTTCCGTTTGAAATGAACACATCCCCTCCAATCAGATAAGGGTGCTTCTTTTCAATAAAATCTTCTATCACGATCCTGTGGCACCGGGAAAAAGAAAATGCAAATTCGATTGCTTCTGCAAGTCCTTCCTCTGTTCTCAGTACAGTTGCGCCCTTGCTTCCGGACGAATCTACAGGCTTAATAATAAGCGGATAATTCAGCCTTGCCCTGTCTGTCAATGCTTCTTCTCTGGTCACATAACTATGTGCTGTGGGCGCAGCAAAGTCGTTTTGAGCAAGGAATCTGCGGAACTTGTCTTTATTGCAAAGTATCTCCACCGACTTATACGGGTTACCCGGCAAACCAAGCTTTTCTGCCACGTAGGCTGCCGTGGGGGCCGCCGGGTCAGATGCGTATGCCAGAACACCGTCCACCTGTTCCTTCCTGGCCACATCCAGAACAGCTTCCTTATCTGTGGTGCTGACAAGATAAAACTTATCTGCAGCATATTGACCCGGATTATCCGGCAAAAAATCGCACAGTATCGTTTCACAGCCCAGCCGTTTTGCTGTTTTGATCGCGACAACCTGCTGTGCCGAACCACCCAGAAGAAGAAGTTTTTTCGTCATGACTTCTGTTTTCCTTTCCGTCATTTTCCGCTCGTTCACTCTTCATTATCAGCCCACGGTTTTCTCTGAATCTTGGGCTTTACTACATTCCAGAGATACTCAAATGTGTCAAGCTTCAGCAGTGCAGAGCCGCCCAGATACACCACTGCACCGATCAGGATCTGAATGACCAGCGTTACGATGTCCGGCAGATGTGCAAGATTGACCAGCCACATGCAGCAGCCCATGAAAACAGCCAGTAGAATGCTGGGCAGGATGTCTTTCAGCTGTTCCAGATAACGGTAATCCAGCAGTTTTCTGTTCGGCCATGTATTGATGAGCTGGCTCAGCAGGCTGCTCAGGATCAGGCTGTAGGCCATTGCCATCACGCTGATGTGGTAGGTCAGCAGGAGCAGGGTCAGGCCCATGATCTTCTTGATGATCTCCAACTTCAGATACACTCCGCTGCGGCCCATTGCCTTGATCGCATTCAGGTTTGCCGTGTGGATCGGATAGAACATGTAGGTGATGCAGAAAATCCGCAGATACGGTACACAGGGCAGCCACTTCTCAGTCAGCACCAGCCGGACGAGCGGCTTTGCGCAGAAGAACATCGCCATCATCAGCGGCGCGATCACATAAACGCAGGTCTTGATGGCACGGCGGGTCATGTTTTTCACCCGCGCAGGCTCGTCCTGCACGGCAGACATTGCCGGGAGCAGAACGCTGTCAATGGAAGAATCCACGTTGACCGCGATCGTATCCGGTGCAAGCATACCCTCATTATAAAAGGCAAGATCAGCCGATGTGTAAACGCGGCCGATCACAAGGCTGCGCAGATTATTGTATACGGTATCCAACAGGGAGGAAGCCAGCAGTCTCCAGCCATAGGATAGCAGCCCTTTCAGCCGCTGCCATGAAAAGACCGCTTTCGGTCTCCAATGCACCGTGAGCCAAAGGATCAGCGTATCAATGGCCGTGTTGGAAAGCTGCTGTACCACCAACGCCCAGACGCCAAACCCGGCATAAGCCATGCCAAGCCCCAGAAATGCGGAGAACAGCGTACCGCCCAGCGTTGCAAAGAAAAAGCGTTTGAACAGCATATTGCGGGACACATAGGCCTGCTGGATGCCTTTGACACCGGAAAACACCAGCGTCAGGCTGGCAACGCGAACCACGGGCGTCAGCGAAGGATCTTTATAGAATGCCGCAATATAAGGTGCCGCAATGAACATTCCGGCATACAGCACCAGACACACCGCAAAATTGAAATAGAATACCGATGAAAAATCCAGATCGTCTGCATCTTTTTTCTGGATCAGTGCTGTACCAAGACCGCTGTCGATGAACACCTGCAAAATGTTGATGAACACCGCCACCAGCGCCGTCCTGCCGTAATCTTCCGGCATCAGAATACGGGCCAGCAGCAGCGTTACAACGGCTGTCACAAGCTGGGCACCGCAGCGCTCTGCAAAGCGCCAGATAAAGTTGTCAAGAATAATGTTCTTATCTTTTTTCATTTCGTTCTGTCTTAAACTCCGTCCGTACCGTATCCAGTACGTGTATTTTCTTTTCCAGCGACAGTCCCATAAAAATGCCCAGCTGCGGACCATGCAAAAGGCATCTGCCGCCTTTCTGGAGAACTGCCAGCTGCAGCTGGTCACGGTTCGCCACATCATTTACCGCCTTCTGGTATTCGGGCGTAACCCCCTGTTCGCGGCAGTAACGACGGAGTTTTTCTGTAAAGTCTGTTCTCGCTTTCTGACTGCAAATGCGCTGTTGATTAGATGCGTTGTTCTGGTTCCGGGCAGTCCACGAACCGGCGGTAAACATCCGGTAGACAGACATGATATCCTTTAAATAGCGGATCTTCCCGTTCAGCCGCATATAAACTGCACGCGGATAATCACCGAATCCATTTGCTCTGAGTTCATCCGGTATGCAGAACCACTCTCTCCTGCATAAAATCGAGGACGTATGGAAACAGGCTGCACTGTAATTGATGACCTCCTTGAATGTAAGGTCACGATCCTGATCTCCTTTATACATCGGCCACGAACCGCCTGTGCGGCAATCCATCAGCCGGGTATTGTGCACACAGGCCGCATACCCCTCATGCGATTCCAGGAAATCCACCTGCTTTTGCAGTTTGTTTTCATCGCACCAATAGTCGTCTCCTTCACAAATCGCCGTATACTTTCCCTTCGACTGAGGAAAAAGAATGCTTTTCGTGATGGATACTCCCTTAGAATACTGATTTTCAGTCTGGTATACCGGTTTAATGATGTCCGGATACTTTGCCTCATATTCTGCGATGATCGCAGCCGTGTGATCTGTGGACGCATCGTCATTTATAAGAACTTCGTACCGGAAGTTCGTCTTTTGATTCACGAATCCATCCAGCGCACTGCGGATGTATTTTTCATGGTTATATGCGGTACAAAGAACGGACACCACTACATCATCGTTCATTTTTATCTCCCCCGATGCTTCAACCGCACCGTTGCTTTTCCATAGTTATATTTATAATATCACATGTTCCGATGCATTTCAACTTGTGCGTTTTTTCTGGGCATGAGTTTTCCGGCGATGTGGTCGCCGTCGGCAGCGAGGTCACCAAGGCCCGCCTCGGTGAGCGCGTGACCGTGGAACCCTGCATCGTCTGCGGCAAGTGCGACGCCTGCCGCCACGGACAGTACGGCTA
>OLYY01000753.1_pt1 | contig 12746 bp, 9 predicted proteins | sample 1673561 | NCBI WGS metagenome assembly OLYY01 (sample SAMEA103958115, study PRJEB25191) | human gut metagenome | biome: human-associated habitat [ENVO:00009003]; feature: intestine environment [ENVO:2100002]; material: feces | place: Germany | collected 2013/2015
AGGGACAGCGTCCCTTGTGGGGTTTGGGGCAACGCCCCAACAGTTCCACGGGCGAATAGTATGCCAAACGCGCTCAACAAAAGCGCAGGCAGCAAAGCGTCCCTGCCAGTAACTTCGCGCTTCCTCAGAAGCGCCCCCCAAGCTGCTCTTTCCAACACCTATGCTGTGTCGCGCCAGATGGGCGCGACCGGATTGCTTGAATTCCGACCATAGCTGGTCTTTTCCGAAAGCAGGGGGTTCGCCTCTGCGGAGGCGACAAAAGGGCAATGGAAACGGACGAAGTCCGCGATCGCCCTTTGGAAACCCTCGGTGCACACTCCTGTTAGTTGAGCCTTTTCACGGCAAGGGTTTGCGCAATCGACGCGAAAAAGCATGAATCATTGAATCTGAATTGCCAAATCAAAGAAGGGATAACATGTTCAATCGGGAAACACAGAAAAACTGGATGAAGAGTCAGGTGGCGCATAGCCTTCGCGGGCGGCTGCGGCTCAGAGTAGAAGGGCTGAACTTCCTGAATGACGAGAAGGAAGAAATTGCCCAGATGCTTGCCAACCTGCCGGGTGTGCAGTGCGTGCAGGTGACGCCGATTACCTGCGGCATCCTCCTGCGCTTCGATCCGACCGCGACGGATACGTCGATTCTCTGTGAGGGCGTGGACGTGACGATGGCACGCTATGCCATGAACGCCTACCGCAATCGTCAGGCAGGCAGCAAGCCGGAAGAGCCGGAAGTGTCCATGACGACAAAGCAGCTGACAAAGCGGCTGGCGCTCAATGCGGGCGCAGTGGTGCTCGGTCACACGATTCTGCCTGGCAGCCTGCTCGGCGGTGCATTGGCAAGCTTCACGTCGCTGGAAGCGCTGACCAGTCTGGGACTGACGATGCCGATGGCACGGAGCGCGGCGGCGGGTCTGCGCCGCGATATGCGCCCGAACGCCGATTTCCTGACGGTTACGTCGATTGTCGCAAGTCTGCTGCTCGGTACGCCGCATTCCGCGCTGATGATTCTTGCCCTCTCTGACCTCGCGGAGCTGATGACGTCCTATACCATCGAGCGCACGCGGTCGTCCATCAAGCAGATGCTGTCGGTGGAAGACGGCGAGGTCTGGAAGGTGCTCTCGGACGGTCGGCTGGAAAAAACGCCGATTGCCAAGCTCGAAGCGGGCGACACCATCGAGGTGCACACGGGCGAGAAAATCGCGGTAGATGGCACGGTGGTGTCTGGCAGCGCGGTTGTTGACCAGAGTGCCATCACGGGCGAATTCGTTCCGGCGGAAAAGCGCAAGGGTGCGGAGGTGTTCGCGGGCACGGTCGTCAAGAACGGCAATATGCAGATTCAGGCGCAGCGCGTCGGCGACCAGACGGTTGTCTCGCGCATCGTCGGCATGGTGGAGCAGAGCGAACTCAAGAAAGCGCCCATCCAGCGCTATGCCGATAAGTTCTCCAACTACCTCGTGCCGCTGAACTTCCTGCTGTGCGCGGCGGTTTGGCTCGTGACGCGCAATCCGCAGAAGGCGCTGAAGATGCTTGTTATTGACTATTCCTGCGGCATCAAGCTTTCGACCGCGACGGCGTTCTCTGCCGCGATTAACACGGCGGTCAAGCGCGGCGTGCTGATTAAGGGCGGCGCGTACATCGAGCAGATGAGCAGCGCGAATACTGTTCTGCTGGATAAGACCGGCACGATTACCGAGGGCCGTCCGCGCGTGACGGGCATGACGATGCTGACCGACACGATGGACGAGGCGGAAGTGCTTTCGCTGGCGATGGCGGCGGAGGAAACCAGCACGCATCCGCTGGCAAGCGCGATTTTGACCTACGGGCGCGCGCACGGAGCGAAAATTCCCCCGCATGGCGAAATTGTGACCGAAGTCTCCCGCGGCAGCCGGACGGAAGTCGGCGGCAAGTGCATCCGCGTCGGCAACCTCAAGTACATGAAGGAAAACGGTGTCCGCGCGGATGTCGCGATTCCCGATGCGAACGGCGCAATCCCGAACTACGTTGGCGTGGGGGACAAGATTGTCGCCGTGCTGTACGCCATGGATAACCCGCGCGCAAACGTCCGCCGCGCCATCAACGCCCTGCGCTACGACGGCGTGGGCGACATTGAGCTGCTGACGGGCGATATGGCGGCACAGGCGCAGGCTGTTGCGGAAATGGTCGGTGTGGACGGCTATCAAGCGCAGCTGCTGCCCGAACAGAAGGCGGAGGCTGTTTTGAAGCTGCAAACGCAGGGCAACGGCGTCGTCATGGTCGGCGACGGCATCAACGATGCGCCCGCGCTGGCGTATGCGGACGTCGGCATCTCGCTGGGCAGCAAGTCCACCGACATTGCCATGGAAACCAGCGACGTCGTTATCAACCGCGATGATCCGATGATGATTCCCGAACTGCGCCGCCTGGCGCGCGCGACAATGCGCATTGTGCAGCAGAACTTCGCAATGGTCATCGGCATCAATACCGTCGGACTGATTCTCGGCGCGGCAAGCGGCATCTCTGTGTTGGCGAGCGCGCTGATGCACAACATGTCCACCATTCTCGTTGTGGCGAACTCGCTGCGGCTGATGGTGTTTCCGCCGATGGAGGGATAATGAATGCGTGATGACAACGTGGGCGCGGTGCATTTGACAGTGCTGAGCGCTATGCCCGGCAGACTTCGCCTGCAATTGGAAAAGCCGATTGAGGGCGAAGCGATTTTCCTGAGCATTCCGGGGATGCAAAGCTGCCGGTATAATCCGCGCATTCAGACGATGCTGTGCTGCTACGACAAGGCGGTTATTTCTGAAAGTGACCTGCTTGTGCGCATCGGTGCGCTGTACGCCCGCTTGCAGCAGACGGCGGTGCTGCACGTCAAGCACTCGGAGGAAGAAGGCTTCTCGATGGCGCCCAGCGGCTATCTGGCGCTTGGCTGCATTGTCCTTGACGGCATGATGACCCTCGCGGGTTCGACGCTCACACGCTACACGCGCTGGCTGTCCGCCGGGGCGACGCTGACCGCCGTGGTTGAGCACGCCTATCAGGAACTGCACACACGCGGCAGTTTCGACCCGGAAGTGATGTCCGTCGTCTACCTGATTAACGCCATTGGCAAGCCCAACGGCTTTCAGGCGAGTCTGCTGGCGTGGATTGTCACGTTCAGCCGCCACCTGCTGCCGCGCGGCCCGCGGGAACAGGTGTATCTGGTTCGGAACGGCGAACACACCACGACGCTCACCCCCGTCGTGGGCAATGAGGACGGCAGCGCCTTTGCCGGAAGCATCTTCCGCCGGAGCGTGGAAGTCTTAGCGCACAAGGGGTAACTTCATTCGCTCGTCCGGTCAAACGACCTGAACGATAGATACTCGCAAAAAATAAGGAGGACAAACATATGTTGAACCTGAACATGAGCCCGATGGTCAAGGGCATTCTGATTGGTGTGGGCGTGAGCGCGGTTGGTTTCTACGCTTACAAGCACAACGAGGAGAAGGTGGATAACTTCCTGCGCAGCCACGGCGTGAAGGTCAAGACGCCCACTGCGGGCTTTGAGACGATGTCCGTGGAAGACCTGATGCGCACGAAGGAAAGCATCGAAGACCTGATTGCGGAGAAGGAACAGCAGGAGCAGAGCGTGACCGTGGAAGCGGACGCGGCTGTGGCAGCGGAATAACATACCATTCGCATCTTGGAACATAATAGTATCGCACCCAAAAGCGCGGCGCATGATGGATATGCGTCGCGCTTTTTGGGTGGCAAATTATTTTTTTCCGGCAGATAGAAACGTCAAGGCTGGAAAAATAAAACGGATGAAGTCCCTCCGTATTGCCTCCGCGCGATTGAGCTGCGCGCTTTGCCTTACATTGCCCGCATGTTTATCCCTTTTTATCCTCGCTTTCCCTTCCATCGTTCTCTCCCTTATGCTATAATAAAGCCAATCATCCATCGAAAGGAGGTTTCCGTCATGCTCTTCCCCCTGCGCGTCATCCGGCGCATTCATCGCGAAGGCTTTCGCTGCATCCCCGAAGCCATCCGGTTCCGCATCGCGCTCCATCGTCAGCGCCCCTTCCTCCAGACGGAAACCGCCCTGCGTCAAGCGGAGGAAGACGGCTACCAAGCCTTCATCCGCCGGCATGAAGCGCCCCTTTCAGCCCCCTTCACCCCGACCATGCGCTTGTCTTTCCTCATTCCGACTTATAATACGCCGCCGGAGCTGCTGCGCGCGCTGGCGGATTCGCTGCTGCATCAGTCGTGCGGCGCGTGGGAAGCCTGTTTCTATGACGGCGCAAGCACCCGTGCGGACACGCGTGAACTGCTGCAAGCGCTGACGCAGGAGGACAATCGCTTCCGTGTGACGTTCGGCGCGGAGAATCGCGGCATTGCGGGCAACACAAACGCCGCGCTGACGATGGCGACGGGGGAATTTGTCGCGCTCTGCGACCACGATGATTTGCTCGCGCCGGATGCGGTGCGGTGTATCCTCGAAGCAGCGCAGGATGGTGCGGACTTCGTTTATACCGATGAGGACAAGGTGTCCGCCGATGGCACGCACTTCTTTGAACCGCACTTGAAGCCTGATTTCGCGCCGGATTCGCTGCGTTCCGGCAATTATATCTGCCACATTACCGCAGCGTCACGGGCACTGATGAACGCGGTCGGCGGACTTCGCCCCGGCTTCGATGGCTCGCAAGACCATGATTTGGCGCTTCGGCTGTCCGAAAACGCGACGAAAATCACCCACATTCTGCGTATTCTCTACCATTGGCGGATGCTGGACACCTCGTTCAGCCATCAAAAAGCGCAGACCTGTGCGGATGCCGCCGCGCGCGCCGTGGCGGATCAGCTCCGCCGCCTGCACATGGATGCCGACGTGACGGTGGAAGAGCTGCGCGTCCGCATTCGGTGGAAAACGCGGCAGATGCGCATCGTCTGCGTCCTCTGGGGCGAGGGCGATGCGCCGAAGCTGCCGATGCCGTGCATCCGCGTCCGCGATTTGTCGGCGGTCAATGACCTCGTTCGCCGGACGGACTGCGATGCGGTGCTGTTTCTGCGCGCCGGACTGCGCCCACTGGATACTGATTGGGTCAGCGAACTCATGCAGTACGCGCAGCGCGCGGGCGTTGGCTGCGTCGGCTCGGCGCTGCTGGATGACCGTGATTGCTTCCGTCATGCCGGATATGCGGTGGGGGTTCCCGGCGGCGCGGTCAGCCATCAGGCGGGGCAGTGGCGCTATGGGCGGCCGTACATGCTCACTGACCGCATCGTCCGCAACGTGACGGGCGTATCCAGCGCACTGCTGATGATTCGGCGCGACGTGTTCCTGTCCGTCGGAGGATTTTCGGCGTACCAGAGTGACCTTCGCGGCGCGGATTTGGGGCTGAAATGCCAGCAAATCGGGCTGCTCAACGTCTACACGCCGTATGCGCGGATGGCAATGGATACGCGGCTTTCGCTGCTGCCGCCGTGCCTGACGCAGGGCGCGCCGAAGGGGGATTTGCGCCGCTTCCGCCAAACGTGGGGGGAGCACCCGCCGGAGCGTTACTATTCGCCGCTGTTCCGCCCGGACGGCAGCATGTTCATTGACCTTGACCGACAGGAGGGAACGCCGTGACGAAGTGCAAACCGCCGATTTTCGGCGATTCCGCTGTGCTGAAAAAAGGGCTTTGGGTGACGCTGGTGATTGCGCTGGTGCTGGCGCTGTATGGTGCTTTGTTCACCCCGACGTGGCAGACGCGGGCGTTCACCATCGACGCGGCGGCGCAGACGCATCTGCATCCGCTGACGGACGGCGAGACGTTCTCGCTGCCCCTGCCGGATGGCGGCATCCGCGAAATCAGCCTGCCCGTTACGGCGCTGAGCAGTGAATCCGGCGGCACAGCGACGCTGATCCTGACACGGCAGGGGCTACCGATTTTCACGCAGACTGCCCTGCTGAACGACAGTATCATCCGCGAAAATTTGACCTTCTCGTTTGAACCCGTGGATGCGGACAAACTTGTGCTCACCTTTTCCGGCAACACGCTCCCTGCTTTGGGCATGAGCAGCGGCAATCAGCTGTGCATCCGCCTGTCCGGTACGCGCCCCTCCTGTGCGATGCTGTACTACGGGATTTTCGCGGCGGTTCTGGTGCTGTTCTGCGTCTGGGAAAGCCTGTTCACCGCACGCTGCGCCGCCGCCGGACGGCAGAACCATCTGCTGCGCCTGCAAGCCGACGTCCGCCGCTACGGCTTCCTCATCGAACAGCTTGTCCGCCGCAATTTTAATACAAAGTATCGGCAGAGTATCCTCGGCGTCCTCTGGAGTTTCCTCAATCCGCTGCTGACGATGCTCGTGCAGTACCTTGTGTTCTCCACGCTCTTCCGCTCCGCTATCGACCACTTCCCGGTGTACCTGATTTCGGGCATCATCGTTTTCAGCTTCTTCACCGAGTGCGTCACGCTGGGCATGGACGCGATTGTCATGAACGCGTCGCTCATCACAAAGGTCGCGATTCCGAAGCTGATTTTCCCGTTCAGCCGCGCGCTGTCAAGCCTTATCAACTTCCTGATTTCGCTGCTGCCGCTGCTTCTGCTGATGCTGCTGACGGGGGTGCGGGTGTCGCCCGCGCTGCTGCTGCTGCCGATGATGATTGCGCTTTTGTTTCTGTTTGCGCTGGGCGTGACGCTGGTGATGGCGACGCTGAATGTCTTTTTTCGCGATACGCGATTCCTGTGGAGCGTGATTTCGCTCTTGTGGACGTATGCGACGCCGATTTTTTATCCGGATACGATTTGGCCGGAGGGGCTTCGGGGGATTTTCCATTTGAACCCGATGTATCAGCTGATTGATTTTTTGCGGCAAATCGTGATTGCGGGAATCCCGCCGACGCCGGAGCGCTTGCTGGCGTGCGCGGCAGGCGCTTTCGGAATGCTGATGATTGGGCTGGTCATTTTCCGGCGATATGAGAAGAAATTTGTGTTTCACCTGTAAGGGAAAGAGGACAAAAGCGAATAAACACGCGGAAGGAATATGACCGGGCGGCTCTTTCAACTTACGCAGCATTGCCGTGCTGATGGGCGCGACCGACCAGCATAGGGAGCAATTCGTTTCCTGCTGCTGGTCTTTTTTGCTGCAGGGAAAAGCGCACTGCCACAAAAAAACCACCCCCGCAGACGCAAGGGTGGACAAATTTGATAACCTGTGGATTATTCTTCTTCCAGCGGGGCGACGCCGGCATCATCGCCGAGGTCTGCTTCCAGCAGGGCAAGGTCGTCCTCGTCCTCATCCGGAAGTTCGCCGGGATCTTCTTCGGGCGCAATCGGCTTTGCGGGCTTATCCGCAAAAATCTCCTGACGAATAATCGCGTCGATTTCGTCCGTGATTTCGGGATGGTCGCGCAGGTACAGGCGCGTGTTCTCGCGCCCCTGACCAATGCGCTGGTCCTTGTAGCTGAACCACGCGCCGCTCTTGTGGATGATGTCGCGCTCGACCGCCATGTCAAGCAGCGTGCCTTCGCGGCTGATGCCTTCGCCGTACACAATGTCGAACTCTGCCACGCGGAACGGCGGAGCAACCTTGTTCTTGACAACCTTGACCTTCGTGTGGTTGCCGACGACTTCGCTGCCGTTTTTGAGCTGCTCGCCGCGGCGCACGTCAAGACGCACGGAGGCGTAGAACTTCAGCGCACGACCGCCGGGGGTGGTTTCGGGGTTGCCGTACATCACGCCGACTTTCTCGCGCAGCTGGTTGATGAACACCGCGACGCAGCCGGTTTTGTTGATGATGCCCGCCAGCTTGCGCAGCGCCTGACTCATCAGACGCGCTTGCAGACCGACGAAGGAATCACCCATTTCGCCGTCGATTTCCGCCTTCGGGACGAGGGCGGCGACAGAGTCGATGACAATGACATCCAGCGCGCCGGAGCGAACCAGCGCTTCGACGATTTCCAGCGCCTGTTCGCCCGTGTCGGGCTGAGAGACATACAGGTCGTCAATATTTACGCCCAGATTCTTGGCGTACACCGGGTCGAGGGCGTGCTCAGCGTCCACAAATGCCGCGATGCCGCCCATCTTCTGCGCCTGTGCGACAATGTGCAGGGCAACGGTCGTCTTACCGGAGGATTCCGGGCCGAAAATCTCCACAATACGGCCGCGCGGAATGCCGCCGACACCCAGCGCCTCATCCAGCGTCAGGCAGCCCGTGGGGATGACCTGCACGTTTTGCTCCGCATGTTCACCGAGCTTCATGACGGCACCCTTGCCGAACTGCTTGTCCAAATCCGCCAGCGCGTGTTCCAGCGCCTTGAGTTTCTCCTCCTGCGCGCCCGTCACCGGGGCGGCTTTTTCAGTCTTTGCGGGCTTCTTTGCTGCCATGATACCGCTTCCTTTCTGGATACCGGCGGGGGATGCAATCGGCAATCGCCGCCGGGTTTCTTTCGCTTCTTATCGTACCACAGCGAACAGCAGTTTGCAAGGGGAACACGCAAGTTTTTCCTGATTAGGTTTCATCAAAATAATGGTATTTCCCCTTCAGAGCCAACAGGAAGCCAATCGACACGACGAACGCCAGCGCTTCCGCCGCAGAAGCTGCCCACCAGAGACCGTCCACATCCAGCGCCATCGGCAGCAGGATGACCGACGCCGCCTGAAACACCAGCGTGCGCAGGAAAGAAATTGCCGCGGACACGCCGCCGTTGTTCAGCGCCGTGAAGAAGGAGGACAGGAAGATGTTGAAGCCCGCGAGCAGGAAGGCGAAGGAGAAGAGGTGAAAGGCGTGCCGCGTCAATTCGCAGAGCGTCGCGTCATAGCCGACGAAGATGTTTGCCAGCGTCCCGGACAGCGAGATGGCGGCGATTGTCATCACGATGCCTAAGATGCCCATGACTTTCAGCCCCTTCGTCAGCAGGTTCCTCAGCTCCGGGTGATTCCGCGCGCCGTAGTGGTAGCTGATGATGGGCGCACAGCCGATGGAATAGCCAATGTCAATCGCGACGAAGATGAACTGCACATACATCAGTACGCCATACGTCGCCACGCCGTCCTCGCCCAGAAAGCGCATCAGCTGTGCGTTGTACAGCATCCCAATCAGCGAGCCGGAAATGTTGCTCATCAGCTCTGATGAGCCGTTGGCGCACGATCGCAGCAGCGGCTGCACTTCGAACTTCGTCCAGCGCAGGCGCAGGGGGCTGCTTTTGCTGAACAGGAAGTACATCAGCGGCACAACGCCGCCAACGGTCTGGCTGATGCCGGTCGCAATCGCAGCGCCCGCAATGCCCCAGCGGAATACGCCCACGAACAGCGCGTCCAGCACCATGTTCGTCACGCCCGCCGCGAGCGTAATCAGCAAGCCGAACTTCGGCCGCTCCGCCGCAATCAGGAACGACTGGAACATGTTCTGCAGCATGAACGACGTAAGAAAGCAGACGACAATCCGCCCATAAAGCACGCAGTCATCCACCATAGCCTCTGTTGCGCCCAGCAGAATCGCCATCGGGCGCATGGCCAGCACCCCGACCACCGTCAGGATAACGCCCAGCAGGATGCCGAAGAGCGTAATCATGGAGAAATACTTGTTTGCGTGCTCCTTGTCGCCCTCGCCCAGCACGCGGGAGACCAGCGCAGTGCCGCCTGTGCCGAGCATAAAGCCCATTGCGCCCAGAATGATGAGAAACGGCATAATCAGGTTGATGGACGCGAACGCCGTTTTTCCGGCGAAATTCGACACGAACAACCCGTCCACCACGCCGTAGATGGACGTGAACACCATCATGACAATCGACGGCAGGACGAAGCGGAACAGCCGAGCGTAGGTAAAGTGGTCAGATAACTGAATCGGGTGCTTCTTGCTCATTTGGCTTGACTTTCCCCTTCTGGATTCCGCATTGTCTGCGGGAAAATGTCTATCATCAGCGCATTCAGGCGGCGCAAGAGGGAGAACAGCTGATCCGCCTCCTCTTCGCTGAATTGCGCCAGCGCCTGCTGCTCGGTTTCGGCAACGCGGTCTGCGGTTTCACGCGCCAGCGCTTCGCCCGCGGCCGTCAGGTGAATCGTTTTCGTGCGGCGATTTGAACCGCTTTGCAGCGTAATCAGCCCGTCCGCTTCCATTTTCTTCAGCGCGGAGTTGATTGTCTGTTTGGGTTCGTGCAGAAATTCGCACATCCGGCTCTGCGTCATTTCGCCCGGCTCAACCCGCAGCGTGTACAGCGCCCACATCGCCATGTCAGTCAGGTTCATCTGTTTCGCCATCTGTCGGTAGATATTGGCATTTTCTTTCCATGCCTCGTTCAGCGCAAACAGACGTGTGCTTAACGCTTTCATCACAATACTCCTTTCAATTTGTCCGAAATCGGACAGTGTCGATTATAGTCCGATTTCGGACATTTGTCAAGAAACTTTTGCTGAAAAAATAACAGAGTGTGTGTAACCGATTGAACAATTTTTGAACTTTCTTGCCCTATGTCTTGTTATCTCCCTGACTTTCCGATAACGTTTTCTGAAATGCAGTCTGTTTCCTTGACGGCTGTTGAAATTGGGCGTATAATGGCAGATGCGCAATTGCGCCATATAATAGGAAACGTTGCCCCAGAAACGTGTACGCCCTGTGATGAACGAAAAGAAAGAGTTATCGATATGAACAGTGAGCAGATCCGGAAGTTTTTCGCTGATTATCAGGTTGTCCTCAAGCGGGTGGAGCAGCTCGAAGCTGCCATGCGCATCAAGTCCGACTGGGACACATGGTGCGCTGCCCTTCGGGAGCGCGCTGAATTCTTCCGCACGGAGTATGCGCACATGAATGCCCTGATGCGCAGCGTGATGCCGGAGTTCGCGAAGGAAGAACCTGCTTTAGACGATGACGCATGGAACCAGCTGCAAATTTCGATGATGGACTTCTATCGCGCAGATACGCACGACTTGGCGCTCCTGATGGAACTTGCAAAGATTCTCCAGAAACACTATGGGCACAGCAACAACCTTGCCGCGATGACGGATGTGGATCTGACATTGGCGTACACAAATCTGGAATTCTCCCGCATCCTGCGTGAACCATATGGCACACGCGCAAGGGACTATTACCGCAAGATTTCGGTTTTGTCGCGGAATTTCGGCGCAATCAAGGAGCACAGCGTCCATCAGGCGATTGTGATCTCCTACGCGAACCTCGTGATGAGCTGCTGCGTATTAGGCACGGTCACGATGGAAGAAGCGTTTGGCATGTGGGAAGAAATGAAGGAACTGCAAGCGTCGGATGCGCTGGCGGCGACGCGCGAAAGCGAGCCGGACGTAGGCAGGCTGCTGGATATTTTCACCGAGCGCTTCCGCACGGACGCCTATGCGCTGGCGAAATCGTTTGACCGCACCATGGAGGCGCACACCCGCTTTGTGCCGCCGGAATTGATGAGTCGGATTGAGCAGATAACGGCAGAATATTACGAAAAGCTGGATAAGCCGGAGGAAAGCACTGCCGACATGTTCCAAATTATCACCAGCCAGTGTGACTTCGACTGCGAGACGGGCCGCCGCACGGCAGATGAGTGCTGGAAGGAGATTCACACTTTCTTCCGTAAGACAAAGCCGAAGGTGAAGCAACTCGGTGAAGTGGACGTGCGCAAAATTGACGTTATTTCCTATTACATGACCTGTCTGGACGCGCTGATTTCCTTCCTCGTGGAAACGACGATGCCGATGGAGGATAAGAAACGCTATTTCCGCGAATATCAGCAGGATATCCGTGATTTCATTGCGGATTACGACACGCGCACCGGGCATAGCAACACGCTGAACAACGCACTGGAGGAGCTGGCGTTCTTCCCGAATGCCTATGCGCTGTTCGACACGGCGGAGGAGAAAATCGACTACATCTTCCGGCTCGTTGTCGCGCGGCACTGCACCGCGTTCCTGCATTCGCTGATGGTGTCCGCCTTTGCGGAAGCGATTCTCTCCGCCATCATCGACAAAGAACCGGCGCTGATGGTGGGGTATCACGGCGTGACATCGCCGGAGGATGTGCAGGCGCATCGCGCGGAAATCCTGCAATTTGCGCATGACGCCGCCCTGCTGCACGATGTGGGCAAGAATTCCATGCTCGAGATTATCGAGACGCAGCACCGCCCGCTGACGGACGAGGAGTTCGGCATCATCCGCTCCCACCCGAACCGCGGCGGGCAGTACCTGAGCATCGACGAGGATTTGGCGCGCTATGTGGATATCGCCCGCGGCCACCACAAGTTCTACAACGGCAAGGGCGGCTATCCGAACGACTTTGATAACACCGCCTCGCCGGAGCGCTTCATGATTGACATCATCACCGTCTGCGACTGCCTTGATGCCGCGACTGACCAGTATGGCCGCAACTACCACCAAGCCAAGACGACGGACGAAGTGCTGGCGGAATTCAAACGCGATGCGGGTGTTCGCTACAACCCGGACATTGTGCGCTTCATCCTGCAGGATTCCGCTCTTCGCGATACCCTGCGCGAAATTTCCGGTTCCCGCCGCCTGACGATTTACTACGACACCTACAAGCACTATTTTATGTAACACAAGGGAGTTCCAAGGGAGTTCCTCCCTTGACCCTTTCGCGCGATTGGGTTGGTGACACTATCAGGCAGGGCCCGCGTGTTTATCTGCCCTCTCAGTCACCTAAAGGTGTCCGCCATAGCGGATGGAGAGGGCTTGCTGCAATACAAGCTATACTATTTCCAGATGGCGCAGGTGAATCTGGAAATAGTATTAATTCCTGAAAAGTGCAAATCAACAGACACAAAAAGAGCCGCTTTCCACAAAAGAGAAGCGGCTT
>OLYY01000765.1_pt1 | contig 12613 bp, 5 predicted proteins | sample 1673561 | NCBI WGS metagenome assembly OLYY01 (sample SAMEA103958115, study PRJEB25191) | human gut metagenome | biome: human-associated habitat [ENVO:00009003]; feature: intestine environment [ENVO:2100002]; material: feces | place: Germany | collected 2013/2015
TTCAAGTGGACATGCAAGACATTCATCTTATAATAAGCCATTACTTGAGTCAAACCGCGCAAATAGTCCATCGGAATATATTTCCGACCACAATCAAGCATGAATCCACGCATTGCATAATCGGGGAAATCGCGTATAAATCCCTTAGGCAATTTTCCATTTTCATCTTGTTCGCTCATTTGTAGCAGCGTCCTCGTTGCCCAATAAGCTCCTACGGCTTTTGGCGCTGAAATTTTCACACAACGATCCACTTCTATTTCATACCCTTCTCCTCCCAACTTTTCGTCATTCTTCAAAGTCAGAAAGAAATCGCCTGTTTCAGCTTTTCCACGAACCACTTCAGGCATAATGCCGAACAGGGTTTGGTAATCTGCGGCAAAAGCCTCAGCAACCGTCTGCAAAACAAGGTCATCATAAACGACACGTAACGACGTATCAGGAACAAAAAATCCCCTTCCGCCTTTCCACTCCTTCAGCTCAGGAATAACAAACGGCTTCCCGTTTTGAGCCCACACTCCACCCATTGCACACAGCAACAAACATAACAAAGCACTGATTCTCTTCATAATCGACACGGTTAATGTAATTTATAAACACACAGGAATAAGAAAAAGGGGCCGAAACCAACTGAACGCTTCGGCCCCATGAAATTATCAATTGAATATACCTACTGACAAATCTACTGAATCTGGTTACTTCACCAAATCTCTATTCAAATTCGGATTCTTTTCGACTTCCGTATCCGGATAAGGAATATAGATACTATTGTCTCCCGCCCAAGTCGACTTGACTACAGTGACACTTTCTTTTGCCTTAAAGCCGGGAGCTACTTCTATTTCCGGATTAGCAACGCGATAATCAAAGTTCTTTTTCAGTTCGTTCATGCGGAACTCATCAGAACGACGTGTAACCATAGCAACCCAATAGCCTGCCACTTCCCAACCGTGTTCCATGTAACAAGCCTCAGCCAACTGACTGGCGTTCATGTCGTCTATCTTCACCACACTGCCATCACTCAATGCAACACTTTCATAATCTGTAACCGCACGCTGACGAACCCGTTTCAGACATTGCTTGGCCAGATTAAGATCGGATTCACCCGCACGAGCCGCACTTTCTGCATACCACAGCAACACTTCCGAATAACGGATAACACGATGCCGGTGACCATTGCACATGCCTGTATAATTGGGTTGAGTATAGTCATAAGGTTGGGCCAACTCTGCACCACCTGCATCACAATTCGTTGTAAAGATTGTAAACATCGGATGATATTCTGATACAACCGGCTTTCCGTCATTGTCCAATTCCCACCAATCCACAGCTTTTGTTATTCTATAATTTGCATCCTGGAAGGTTATTTTAGGAGCATACACTGCATTTTTGCGCGGACCTTCCGGAAAACGTTTCCAAAAAGCAATTTCTCCCCAGGAGTCGCCCCAACCAGCATCTCCCAGACTCTCAAAACGGTTGCAGGAAGACAACTGCGAGTCGGTTGCCCAGTCCACTACCGGTGAATAGTCAATGCCCAACACGGTTTCCTTGTTGTAATTATGTCCCATAGAATAAACATGACTCCATTCACTATCCAGATAGAAGCCGTACTGTGCCTCCTTATCAATCACTTCCTTGGCCTTGGCTGCAGCCAAAGCGTAATATTCGGCCCCCTTGTTCAAGGGATAACCGGCCATGGACATGTAGACAGCCGAAAGAGTAGCCTGCACAGCCTGTTTGGTCACATAAGCATCTACCCCGTCATGATTGCGCGGAGCCGTTGAATAGCTGGTGGGTAGCATACCCTCAGCCGCCTTCAAGTCATCAACAATCAGCTTATAGACATCTTCCACAGAAGACAATTGGATGTCATTGCTCAATTCATCAGCCGTTTTCACCAAAGGAAGAGGACCGAAAATACGAACCATATAATAATATGCATACGCTCTCCAGAAATGAGCCTGTCCCAAAGCAATATTAACTTCTGTCTCGCTCACCGGTGTATCGCCGGCATTATTCAATATAAGGTTGGCAGCCTTGATTACCGTGTAATGTTTAGACCATGCATCCTGTACACCCTTATTGTTGTTATTGGCACTGAATCCGTCCAATTCGGCCACAGCCTGCTTATTGGAACCCGGGTTGGCCGTCATGTCGTCCCCCTGCCATTGCGGGTACATCATGTTGGTATATGTTTGGGTGCCATTTACTTTAGCATAAAGAGAATAGACACTAGCATCCAAAGCATCCTGCGACACAAAAAAATTGGAAGGCGTCAGTTGCCCCTTGGGATCTTCCGTCAGGAAGTCACTGCACGAAGTACTTACCAGGGTAGTTGCCACAAGACAACTCAAAATTATTTTAGTTTTCATATTTGATTCAAGAATTTAGAAAGTTATCATTAGAAATTCATGCGTACACCTACCGTAATCGTACGCGGGTTGGGGTAAGCACCCATATCCATACCATTGTCCACATCGACACTGTTGGCACTAAACGATGCGCCAGCCGGATCAATGCCCTTATACCCCGTAATGGTGAAGAGGTTCTGGGCTGAAAGCGAGAAACGGATATCTGCAAACTTTGTCACTTTACGAGGCAGTGTATAAGCAACACTGATATTCTCGCAGCGCAGATAGTCTGCATTCTCAAGCCATTTGCTCGAATTGCCGTAATTACTGTTCGTCACACCCGGAGTCGGCATCGTCTTGCCTACATTTACAAAATAGTCTTTTGCCGTAACAAACATGGAAGCACCCACCATCGAATTCATGGCAAAATCAACCAGATTGAGGCGTTGAGCTCCAAAGGCTGCGTTGAAGAACACATTAAAGTCCCAATTCTTGTAAGTGATGGTATTGTTCCATCCTAAAGTGAAGTCCGGATTGGAACAGCCCAGAACCATTTTGTCATCGCCGGACGGGTTGGTTGTCACTTGTCCATCTTTGGTATAATAAGAGTCCACAAAATCGCCGTTGTCATTCTTTACCAAACCAGCCCACTTATAACCATAAAATGTACCGATTGCCTCACCTTCCTTAATGATTGTAGCGGGATCTACCGTTCCAGGAGAAGGACTGGCGCCATAGATAACCGGCTCTTCAGCAGTCAGTTTTGTCACCTTGTTCTTCAAATAGCTGCCATTGATGCTGCTGGTCCACTGCAGATTGTCATTCTGGATAATGCGCCCTGTAATGGTGAGATCCACACCCTTATTGCTCACTTCACCGGCATTTACCCAGTAAGTTGTTCCACCAACATAGTTTGGAGCAGTACGTTTCAAGAGGGCATCCGAAGTACGTTTGTCAAAATAGTCAACGCTCAAAGTCAAACGGTTGCTGAAGAATCCCAGGTCAATGCCCAAATCAAACTGCTTCACTTTCTCCCAAGTCAAATCCGGCGTAGCCAGTCCGTTAGCCCAATAGCCGGTGTATGTGGTCCCTGTACCGAAATTGAAGGCCGTACTGGTCATCAGTCCCAAAGTTGAATACGGATCTATATCCTGATTACCGATAATACCATAACTTGCACGGATTTTCAAGTCACTCACAGCCTTGACATCTTTCATGAAGTCTTCCTTCGTAACAGTCCATGCAGCCGCAATAGAAGGGAAATAGCCCCACTTCTGATTGGTGAAACGTGAACTTCCGTCAGCACGGAACGTTCCGGTCAACATATACTTGTCGGCATAGTTGTACATGACACGCGCTACCCCCGAAAGCAAATTCCAATTGCTATAGCTGTTCCCGGCGTCACGAGTCTTGGCATTCTTGACATCCCAATAGCCCACCTGCTCGGCAGAAAGATTCTTGCCGGTAATCTCCATATACCGAGTTTCCGACTTAGTAGCCTCCCATACAGCTGTAGCCGTCAACGAATGCTTGTTCCAATTCCCCGTATAGGTAAAGTTGTTGGTCGACTGCAGTACCATATTGTATGTATCAGTGTTCCCCATGCCGTTCTGGGCCTGTACCCGGGTGGACGAGAATGTGTATCCTTTCCAGTCTGAATAATCAATTCCATTGGTTGTGGTAAAAGTGAGCCCCTTCAGGATATTGAACTTCAAGTCTACATGGCCACTGACCACACTACGTTTGCGGTCATTCTGATTTTCATGAAGAATGCCATAAGGATTGTTCTGGATATTGTTATAGGGGTCTGTATTATAGTCACCATTATCGTTGTACATTTCCATTGTAGGCGAATAATTCAATCCCACCCATATCGGATTTTCCTGACTTTGATTGAATCCGGCCCCCGAACCATTACTCTGAGACAGGTTGACATCGGCCGTCAACTCCAGCCATTTATACAGTTTGGAATGTACATTGGCCTTTACCGAATAACGGGTAAAATCAGTATCCGTAATGACACCTTTGGTATTCATATAGTTGCCGGACACATAAAATTGAGTGTCTTCATTACCTTTCGAAATGGCAACTTTATAATTTTGGGTCACGCCTGTACGCAGCAATACATCCATCCAGTCTATACCCGGATTCGTACCGTCCAAATAGCCTGTCATAGTACTGCCATCCACTCCTTTGTAATCAATCAGAGCCTGGGCATATTCTTTCGTTCCCATCACTTCCGGAATATGGTAAGCATTGGAGAATCCAACCGAAGCGTCAAACACAACCTGAGTCTGTCCCGCTTTACCAGTTTTGGTGGTAACCAGCACCACACCGTTTGCACCACGCGAACCATAAATGGCAGTCGAAGAGGCGTCCTTCAGAATCTGCATGCTCTGGATGTCTTCAGGGCTGATGCCATCCAAACCGCTCTCACGCACAATACCATCTACCACATAAAGCGGATCGTTCGACTTATTGATGGAGCTGGCACCACGTACACGAATCTTCAGGTCACCGCCCGGCACACCACTCGAGGTAACGGAAATACCGGAAACACGTCCTTGCAACGCATCTTCGATACGGGTAACCGGCTGGTCTTTGAACTGCTTGTTGTCCATAACGGCCACTGAACCGGCCAAATCGGCCTTACGGACAGTACCATAACCGATAACCACCACCTCATCCAACGCCTCACTGTCCTCACGCAAAGTAACGGTAAGGCTCTTCTGCCCGTTGACAGGGACCTCTACCGTTTTATATCCGATATAAGAACATACCAATACTGCATTGGGGCCGACATTCAGCTTAAAACGTCCGTCCAAATCTGTAATCGAACCGTTCTGAACATTACCTTTCTCCACTACATTAACGCCGATAAGCGGTTCTCCGTTAGCGTCCTTCACGATACCTGTCACTTGCCCGGTCTGCTGATTGACTGCATACTCATACGAAGAAAGTGCAGGAACAGCCAAGACAGGTCCTCCAGCACAAAGCAATCCCATTGCCAATGGCATCATCCGAAGAATTTTTCTTTTTCCTTTTTTCATAAAGTAAAATATTAAGTTTAACAATTTGTTTTAATTTCCATTCCCATAGTTTGACATTCACTCCAAGGTTCATTGGTAACCCTTCGGTTGAATGCGTCGCAAAAATAAGAAAGAGGCAACCCAAATTCCTTTAAAAAAATGCTATTTCTTTTTCAAAAACGACTAAAAACAGCGTTTCTGACTATTTACAAAAGAATTTTTATCTGTTTTTTTAAGCGTACAGCAGCTCGATTACCTAAAAAATCAATAAATACCTCTTTAAAAACATATCCATCCATGAGCCGATTTCAGAAATGAGACACTATCTTTGTTGCCAAATATAACAATGAAGCTGTTTCAAAAACGGAAAAGGAGTTTCGTTCTGTCATACCGGGCGAAACGAAGCGGAATCAGAGCATTTCATGCACGTTGTTTGAGATTCCTTGATGCTCCTCTTCCCTTCCCTTATTATCAGGGGAGCGCAACGCTCAAGATGACAGAATGTTACTTGTCTATTTTGAACCTCTGCCGAAACAGCCCAATATAAAAAATGAAGAGAATGGAAATGGCGAGACAACTGCTTCCCTTATTGGCATTCCTGATATTACACCTAATGCCTTCCAATGCCTATGGGAAGCATTACCTATACAAACAAATTCTTCTGAATACAGGACTTCCAACGACCCTCAACTGCATATCATCGGATACCAAGGGGTTTGTCTGGACTGGAACCAAATTCGGTTTGGGACGTTTCGACGGACACGAACAAAAAAGATATCTGCATCAGCCGGGCGACTCCACCTCTCTCCCCGGAAATTACATTTATCAAATTCTGGAAGACTCGGCCCATCATCTTTGGATACTGACCGACATGGGAGTCGCACGATACAATTATCGAAACAACCAGTTTATCTCCCTCAAGAACAGGGATGGAAAACCCTGCATAGCCTATTCCATCTGCCAATGGAATCATCTGTTATTGCTGGGAGGTATCAACAAAGTCTATTCATTCGACCTCCGTACCGGAGCATTCACAACCTTTCAGGAGCTGCAACATCCGAACCGTTTCGAAATCATACGCATGGCTGTTTCAAAAGGGGAAAGGCTTCTGTGTTGCAGCAGATGGGAAGGCATTTATGCTATAGACTTGCAGACCGGAAGAATGAATGAAGCCCCTTTTAAGTGTGGCAAGGAAATCTCAGACATGTTCATCGATTCCCAACAGCGTATCTGGATTGCCCCTTACAACCAAGGTGTACGCTGTTTTGCCACCGACGGCAGAAGAATGGCAGAATATACGACTCGGAACTCCGGGCTCAGCAATGACATCGTTCTCTGTATTACCGAAAAGGAAGGGCAGATATGGTTCGGCACCGACGGCGGCGGAATCAATATTCTGAATCCGGATTCCGGTAGTTTCGCCCATCTGAAGCATGTACCGGGAGACAAGCTGTACTCCCTGCCTACCAATTCCATCAATTGTCTGTACAGGGATCAATACCAGAACATCTGGATTGGTGGTGTCTACAATGGCCTCATCAACATGCGTGAAGTCCATATGAAAACTTATACAGACGTTCCTTTCGGTTCCTCTTGGGGGCCCAGCCACAACATTATTATCAGTCTGTATCAAGAAAGCCCCGAATGCATTTGGGTAGGGACAGACGGAGGCGGAATCAATCGCTTCAATCCCGCCACGGAAACCTTCACCCACTATCCCTATACGCGAGAAGACAAGATTACCTCTATCTGTGAATTCACGCCGGGAAAGTTGCTGATGTCGGCCTTTGCCGAAGGGTTGTTCGTTTTCGATACCCGAACCGGACGGAAAACTCCGTTCCGTGTCATTGACGAAGCCACTACCCAGACCATCTCGCAACACGGCTATTCAGTCTACCTGCACCGAAACACCCCCAATACCATTCTCCTTCTCAGCAACCACGTATACATTTATAATGTATCCAGCCGCACTTTCAGCATCGCCATCGAAGAAAAAGAAAACCCCGTCAGCTGGGGTTCTCTGCAAGCCATCTTCAGCGAAGAGGGCCGTACTTACCTGTTCGACTCCAAGCGCATCTACGAGATGAACCATACCACCCAGCACCTGAAAACATTGTATACCTCTTCCAAGGACATCAACATCAACTCAGTCTCCTACGACCGGAAAAACCGTTTCTGGATAGGGACTAATCAGGGACTGGCCTATTTTACGCCGGCAACCGGACAATATACCCAAGTACCGACAAGCCTCTTCACAGACATATCGTCCGTCATATGCAGGACGCCGGACGAAATCTGGATCGGTGCCGAGAACATGCTTTTCTCCTACTCGACGGACAAGGAGCGTTTCACCATTTACGGAGAATCGGATGGAGTGTTGCCCAATGAATACATACCACGCGCTCAGCTCGTCATCAACGGACAAGTGTATATGGGAGGAGTGGAAGGACTGCTGTATATCGCCAACAATCAAAAGACCGACGTGAGCGGATTTCCTGAAATCCAGCTCTCGGACATCATCCTCAACGGGACCTCCATCAATGATCAGCTGACCAAGGATCAAAACGTTCTGTCCGTATCCAGAAACAGCAACGTCGTCATCCAGATCATGACGAAGGAAGAAGACATTTTCCGTCGGAAACTATATCGTTATCGGATAGAAGGACTTGATGAAAACTACACGGAGACCTACCAACCGGAAGTAATCATGCGCACCCAGGTGCCGGGAACCTACCGCATCATGGCCTCGTGCACGGCCAAAGACGGAAGCTGGATTCCCGACAGACTGCTGCTTACGATTACCATCCTGCCTCCCTGGTATCAGACTTGGTGGTTCATCACTGCCTGCATCATTCTGTCAATTGCCCTGCTGTCCGAAGCTTTCAGACGGACCTTGAAACAAAAGGACCGCAAGCTGAAATGGGCCATGAAGGAACATGAGCGGCAGGTCTACGAGGAAAAAGTCCGCTTTCTCATCAACATCAGCCATGAACTGCGCACTCCGCTGACATTGATTTATGCCCCACTGAAAAGGATTCTGAAAACCATCGGCCCGAATGATGAACAATACCTGCCCCTTAAAGCCATCTACCGACAATCCCAGCGCATGAAGGCACTCATCAATATGGTGCTCGATGTCCGAAAGATGGAAGTGGGCGAAAGCAGGCTGCATCTGCAGCCTCATCCCTTCAATTCCTGGGTGGGACAAGTCCTGCAGGACTTTATCGGAGCAGGAGAAGCTGAACAGGTACACATCGACTACAGGCCCGACGCTGCGATCGGAGAAGTCAGCTTCGACAAGGACAAATGCGAAATCGTACTGAGCAACCTGCTGGTAAATGCCTTGAAGCACAGTCCGCACAACACCTGCATCACGGTGACCACCCAGCTTTCGGGCGACGACAAGGTCCGTGTATCCATCTCCGACCAAGGATGCGGCCTCAACCAAGTCAACATGGACAAGCTGTTCAAACGTTTTTACCAGGCGGACGGCGAACAAAACGGAACAGGTATCGGACTGTCCTACTCCAAGATACTGGTCGAACAACACGGAGGAACAATCGGTGCCTACAACAATACGGACGCCGGCGCCACCTTCTACTTCGAACTGCCTCTAAGGCACGCATGCGAAGAAATAGTCAGTCCGCCCAAAGCCTATCTCAATGAACTGATTGCCGATGACGGAATCCCAACGGAGACCTCCGCCACAACAGATTTCGATACCACCTCCTACCGGATTCTCGTGGCCGATGACCACCCCGAGATGACAGAGTTTCTGAAAAAAATTCTGGAAGAGCACTTCAAGCAAGTGATGACGGCCTCCGACGGAGAAGAAGCTCTGCAACTGACCCGGAAATACCAGCCCGACATCATCGTGAGCGATGTCATGATGCCCCGCATGAACGGATACCAGCTCTGTCAACGCATCAAGGAAGACATTGACATCAGCCATATTCCCGTAATTCTGCTCACTGCCCGCGATGACGAACAGAGCCAAAAAGAAGGATACAAAAACGGAGCCGATGCCTATCTGGCAAAGCCCTTCGAAGAAGAGACCCTGCTGGAACTAGTCCGCAACCGACTGAAAGACAGAGAGAATATACGCAAGCGCTACATACATGCCGGCCCTGTACCCATACCTAAGGAAACGGCTATCAGCCAGGCAGACGAGGCCTTCCTGTCAAAGCTCAACCAGATTATCCAGGACAACCTAGACAACAGCGGACTCGACATTTCAACCATCTGCCGGGAAATACACATGAGCCGCGCTTCCCTTTACAACAAGCTGAAGGCGCTGACAGATGTCAGTACCAATGAATATATCAACAAGTTCAGGCTTGAAAAGGCCATCGCCCTGATGAGCACTACCAACTTGTCTTTCTCCGAAATTGCGGAACAAGTGGGATTTGCCACAGCATCCTACTTCAGTACAGCCTTCAAACCGGCGAAACACCTACCCAATACAAGAAGCGGATAAGGTTGTCTGACGACGAGAAAGGGAAACCGGCCTAAACGAAATGGGCCGCAGCGAGAAAGAATGGTAAAAAAAGCAAACTTAAAGAGTACGGAAGAGAATCTCCGCCAGAGCAGCATGTCATCTCAAACGAGACCTTCACAGATTACGCCAACCAGCTGATAATCAGTATTCATTTTTTCAGGTGGCATTCCGGAAAAACCTGAAAGGTTTTCAGGCTGGACCTGAAAGGTCTTCAGGTAGGGACTGAAAGGCTTTCAGGTCTAACCTGAAGACTATTCAGGTAGCACCTGAAAAACGCCTGAAAATACAGAGCTTCCTTTCACGGTTATCTATTTTGACATGGAATCCATAAGAAGGCAGGCACGATGGAGCAAAAAGAAAAGGCTTGCCGCAGCATCATCGCCGCCGGCAAGCCTTTCTTATGTTTCTTTATAAGAAGGGAAAGGGTCAGGTCATTCCTCGTCTGTCACGATATCATCCAAAATGAGGTCGAATGCCAAAGCTGAATAGCCGCGGATGCTTTTGCTCCCGCTGGTACCGTAGGCCGACTGATAGGGGATGTACAGCATCCAGCGCTCACCGGTTCGCATCAGCTGCAGCGCGGCAGTCCAGCCTGTAATCATTCCGCTGACCGCAAACTCAGCCGGAGCATCGAACTCGGTCGGCTTCTTGTCCTCGGCATTCAGTTCCTGACGGTCAACGGCCGAATAGCCGGTAAAGTTGCCGTCGAACTTGTCGCCCGTAATCAGCGTACCATAATAATAGGCCGAAACGGTTTCGGTGTACAGCGGGCGGCGTCCCTCGGGATTGGCTGTAATCTTCTTGCAATAGACATACTGGTCGCCCGACATGGTACCTGCAGTGGTAGCAATGGCAAACAGCCGGCCTACCTCCACAGCAGCGGCTTTCTCCTCCGAGTCGATAATCAGACCACCCGTCTCGCGGGCGATGGAGTCGATGAAAGCCTCGTTGCGCGCCTGCCAGTTGTCGTACTTGCTGGCCTCCTGCACCTCCTCGCACGAAGCTAAAAGCAGGGCAGCCAGGGGCAACAGGAAGCAAAGGATCTTGCGTATTCTTCTCATAGAATTCTTCATTATCAATTATCAATTCTCCATTCTCAAAGTGTCTTGAGCAACGACGTGATGCTGACACGGTCGGCAATCAGACGGTCGAGGTCGGCGATGGCCACGCGCTCCTGCTTCATGGTGTCGCGGTCGCGCAGCGTGACGCAGCCGTCTTCCAGCGTCTGGTGGTCAACGGTAACGCAGTAGGGCGTACCGATGGCGTCCTGACGACGGTAGCGCTTGCCGATGGAGTCTTTCTCGTCGTACTGGCAATTGAAGTGGAACTTCAGTGAGTCGATAATCTCGCGTGCCTTCTCGGGCAGGCCGTCTTTCTTGACGAGCGGCATCACAGCCAGTTTCACCGGAGCCAGGGCAGCAGGCAACTTCAGCACGACGCGGCTTTCGCCGTTCTCCAACTGCTCTTCCTTATAAGAAGCAGACATGATGCTGAGGAACATACGGTCGACGCCGATGGAGGTCTCGATGACGTACGGCGTGTAGCTTTCGTTCGTTTCGGGGTCGAAGTACTTGATGTTCTTGCCCGAGAACTTCTCGTGCTGAGAGAGGTCGAAGTTGGTGCGGCTGTGAATACCTTCCACTTCCTTGAAACCGAAGGGCATCAGGAATTCGATGTCGGTAGCGGCGTTGGCGTAGTGGGCCAGCTTCTCATGGTCGTGGTAGCGGTAGTGGTCGTCGCCGAAGCCCAGGGCCTTGTGCCACTTCAGGCGGATTTCTTTCCACTTCTTGAACCACTCCAGCTCGGTGCCGGGCTTCACGAAGAACTGCATTTCCATCTGTTCAAACTCGCGCATGCGGAAGATGAACTGGCGAGCTACGATTTCGTTGCGGAAGGCCTTACCGATCTGTGCGATACCGAAGGGGATTTTCATGCGGCCCGTCTTCTGTACGTTCAGGTAGTTGACGAAGATGCCCTGCGCCGTCTCAGGACGGAGGTACACCTTCATGGAGCCGTCGGCCGTAGAACCCATTTCGGTAGAGAACATCAGGTTGAACTGGCGTACTTCGGTCCAGTTCTTCGTACCGCTGATGGGGCAGACGATTTCTTCGTCGAGGATGATCTGGCGCAGCTCGTTCAGGTCCGGCCCAGCGTTCATGGCCTTGGCATAACGTTCATGCAGGGCATCACGCTTCTGCTGGTGCTCCAGCACACGGGCGTTGGTCGAGCGGAACTGGGCCTCGTCGAAGGCGTCGCCGAACTTCTTGGCAGCCTTGGCCACTTCCTTGTTTATCTTTTCGTCGTACTTGGCTATCTGGTCTTCGATGAGCACGTCGGCGCGGTAGCGCTTCTTCGAATCGCGGTTATCGATGAGGGGATCGTTGAATGCGTCCACGTGTCCGCTGGCTTTCCAGATCGTGGGGTGCATGAAGATGGCCGAGTCGATGCCCACGATGTTCTCGTGGAGCAGCACCATGCTCTGCCACCAGTATTGCTTGATGTTGTTCTTCAGTTCCACACCGTTCTGTCCGTAGTCGTATACGGCTCCCAGTCCGTCGTAGATTTCGCTGCTGGGAAACACAAAACCATACTCCTTGCAATGTGATACAAGTTTCTTAAAAACGTCTTCTTGTGCCATTTTCTGTTGTATCTAAATTAATTTGAATCTTATTTGCAGCTAAAAAGCGCCACAAAGATAGGGATTTATATCGTAAGTAGGACACGGAGGGTATTAATTTATC